>ENA-OQOA01000646-OQOA01000646.1-human-gut-metagenome-genome-assembly--contig:-NODE-646-length-14068-cov-3.701026_pt1 | contig 14068 bp, 35 predicted proteins | sample MGYA00242633_ERZ504888 | MGnify/ENA primary metagenome ERZ504888 (study PRJEB26092, sample SAMD00036372) | human gut metagenome | host: Homo sapiens | study: EMG produced TPA metagenomics assembly of... | reverse complement strand
ACAAGAAAAGCTTGGAAACGTAAAAAACAACATTAGTAATAGAAGAAACTAAAAAGACGGTGCGCACCGTCTTTTTTTATTGAACTATTGCAAAATTCGTGCTAATATATAATTGTATACTTGCGTTTATTATACAATTTTTAAACGTTGCCGGATCTAGTTTGATTTTGTGCAACATGTCCAATAGTAAAAAAATTGGAAGTATACAAAAAATTCTGGTTTTCTGCCCATTCAAGAGCAGTTTCCAAATTTTTACTTGTATTTAAAATTGAAAAAAATTCCAAAAAAATCTAAAAATTTTTGGATTCTAAATTTTTCCAACTGGAAAAATCCACCCAAAATCTGGGCCAAAAAGTGGGTGGGAAAAGTTGCCCATGAGACGAAAATTTTTGTTTGTGAAATTTGCACAAAATATTCTACGCCGTTAAAATCGGTGTTAGCTATTTTGCTAATCACAAAACATTTAATGAATCGTCTTTATTTTTTTGCCTTCTTTGGCTTCTGTTCTGAACCAGTCCATTCAACCGCTGTCTTCTCTGCTTCTGTTTGCTGCGTTCGTTCTTCTTCCTGACACTCGTGTATTGTGTTGATGTTCCCATTATTTCTACCCAACCTTTCTTCCATTAACTGATTTCTGCTTTTTAAATTTATGATCGGAACTTCTGACTTTAGTTCTTTTGGCAGCCTTCCAACGATAATAACCTTGTTAGGCTGTAATCTTCGGCACATCTCATAGAACCCGTTGCAAAAATCAATCCTTGATGCCTTGGATTTCATTCTACCGTTTGTGCTGCACGCAACATTGCTGCCTATGGTATATCCATCAAAACACCAGTCCCAACAATCCTCTGATAGTATACTGATATTTGGAATCATTTTTACGCCATTTAAGGCAAGGTAATATGTTAGTGCATGATTTCTATACTTGTTCCAGATTTGCATTGCAAATGGCATTCCTTGTTCGCCAGAAGCTATGCTGTAGTCTAATCCACACACGCTGTGAAAGCATCTTAAGTGATCTAAGTATCTATCAGGATTAGCATACACTCTTTCAAACGCATTATCATGTATATAAAAATTAACGTTCAATTCTCGATGGTTCTTGATCGACCGCTTAAAACTGTCTGCAAAATCTATCGTATCCCCCGGTTCATAAAATGCTGCCGGTATAACCGGAAACTGATATTTCCCGTCCAGTTCCGCACCTGTGATCATATATTCTTTCATTACATCAAACGCTGTATGTACCATTCTTTCTGCCCTCCTTATTTTTATGGTAGCAAAAAGATAATTTTATTTACAGGAAAAAGGACCAGAGAAAAAATCTCTGATCCTTTTACGCCCTTGGAATATATATTGTGGTTGTTTGTACTATTATATTACTATGTTTTCTTAATTTAGTCAATGTTATTCATGTTTTTGTTATATTCATCAAGAAATGCGTTAAAATACTTGTCTTCTGCTTCTTTTCTTGCTTTTGCAGCATCCTCTTTTTTATCATACATTCCAAGATGATACATCTTCTTTTTAAACATTATATATGCTTGCCATTTCTTATTATCAACAGACTTATTTGTATTGATTATCTGAGAAAAATAGTCAATTTCTTTGTATTCTTGATTTTTCGAAAACTCTTCTGCAGTCATTATTTTATACTGCATACCTACATCCAGTAAAACATAAACTGCGTTTTTAATTGCCACATGATTTTCAACAGCTATTCTTTCAAGATTTTCTTTGCCTAATCTTCCAATAATTTCATTTATCATATTCATTCCTCCGTACTTATTTATCATTGATATGAAAAAGGCACGACCTAGCCAAATGATCGTGCCCAAACTTCTAAAGTTACTGTTTATTTTTCACTTCGGAATAAATTAAAGATATATTAATTATAATTCATCAATCAATCCTTGTCAATTTTCTTCTCGAAATCAGAACAAAAATCTTCTGAATTAACACGCTGACCACCACATCGTGCTTTCCATTTCTGACAAGTTCCATCTTTTGCATTTTATTTTAGAAAAACATTTGCAGTTTGCACACTTCAAATTATCCATATTTTCTTTTATCATTTGTAAGCACTCCTCGAATCCTGCATTCTTCCCATTTAAATATATGTTACTACCAACATATTTATCATTCTTAGGAATCATTGCTGCAAAATCTTCTCTTTTCATTACTTCCTACCTCTTTTCGCTCTTAAAAGATTTTTTCTTACATTTTTTGCTTTTTCTTCTGAATAATAACTCATATTCATTTCTTTTCTTTCTTCTTCTCTTTCTTATATTTATCCAAGAAGCTTTTATATCCGGCACAACTTGAGTGACACTCTGAATGTCTGCCTGTCTCCGGCGTGCATCCTAAACACGGACAATCACTTGCTCTCATATTGTTTTCTCCCTTCTAATTTTTCACATGCTGCTACTAAAGAATTGACTTCTTGGCACTTTTCAAGATACAGTTTATCCATTTCTCTAATCTTATCTGGTGTCAATCCTGTCTCTCTGTACTCTAAAAGTTCTTTCAGGCAGTTATAGATCACAACTCCGTGTTGGTTTAATGTTTTCTCAGTTTTGCAAGCCTCCATGACATGCTTAATTGTCTCAGTATCAACTTTTACTTCAAACATTTTCGTTTTTCTCCTCTCTAGTTCTAATTTCCTTTATGTTTTTTCCTATATCAATCATTTTATTTCTGCTCCTTCTATGTATTGCATACAAATTCATAGAATAACAAACGTATTAAAATTTTATCTCGATTCCTGTTTCTTCCTTGATAGTTTTCTGTAGGTCCTGAACACTTATATAACCTTTTTCGTAACTGTCTCTTAGATCGTTGATTTCATCAATCCAACGTTCTATCCTTGCACTACCAAAGTCAAATTTATTTCTTAATGCCATGATTCCTAGCAAAAGAAATGCTGTGTAACTGCTATGTATTAACTTGTCTGCATCCCTGCGATTCTTAACCCTGCGTTGTTGTGCAGGTGCTTGCCTGTTGTTAAAGTATTTACTGTTCATGATAGCACCGCCTTATACATCTTCTGGACTTCTGTTATTTGCTTTGATAACGTCAAATCCATCTGGATAACGTTTCTCTAATTTTTCAATGTTCATCTGCATAATTTCATCCAACGACCAATTAAACGATTCACAAATCATAGCAACATACCACATTACATCCCCAAGTTCTTTTTTTGCGTGTTCCTCATCAAAATTACTTTCATGGAATATCCATTTTTTAACCATGTCAGTAAGTTCTCCAACTTCTCCAGATAATCCGAATAAGCCGTTAATAATTCCGCCCAAGTCAATCCCTGTGTCTGGTATGCTGTCCTCTACTCCCTGTTCCAAATTATCAGCCATATTCATTATTCTTTCTATTCCTAATCCGTCATTAGTTCGCATTGCCTTTTCTTGATATTCTTTACCATTCATTTATAACACTCCTTTATAATTCGATAACCCTTTGTCCTCTGTCATACTGATTAAGTATCTTATCCAACATCGCTACCGCTTTTGTTTTTGTTAAACATCGTTCAATAGGATATTGATGATTTAATGTTTCCGCTATCACTTCATAAAATCCACCGCTTCCGCCTGTGTTTCTTACATATATTCTAACAAGCTGTTGTATATTTATAACTGTTATATTATCAATTTTTATTAACACTTAAGTCCTCACTTTCTCCCCATTCTAATTTATTTCCACACTTACAAGTTTCCTGCCACTGTGCAACTTCTCCTGAACACCGTGGACAACGAAAGTGTATTTCTGGTTTTCCTTTAAGACTGTACCGCCGATACGTGACCGGCGCATGATACAGCAAATTCGTCATGTCCATATATTGTTTTATTGGAACTTCTATATCGTTTATGTGGTTTGCTGTATACATTACCGCACATAGAATAAATCCGATTAAAAGTCCAATAATAAACGCTGCTGCTTCAAACATAAGATCACTCCTTTTCTTCTACATATTTTTTCATCACTTCAATAGGAATAACTTTTGGAATAACTTTTCTTCCATTCCAAAAAGTTTGATGCCATGGTCCGCCTTTTTTCTGCGCTCTTTCTGCCAATTGCCAACCTTCCAGAAACGTACATGCATTCACGACCTGATGAATTAATATACGAACTTCAATATCATCTATGCAAGACTCAATATCTGGACAATATATAGGGAATCTAGTAAATGCATTGAATCTATCGTATACATCTTGAACACACGGTCCGAATCTTAATGCAATAATATCATCAGAGAAAATCGGTTCGTGATATTTCTTAAGGAAATTAAGTTGGATATAATACAGAATATTTTGCAGCATCAAATTAGTGATTTCGCATTTGTATTTGTTGTTAAATTCCAACACGCAAGAAGCAACTTCCATACCACTATACAGATACATTCTACACATCCTCAGGACTTCTGTTGTTAGCTCTCTCTGTGTCAAATCCATCAGGGTATCTTTTCTTTAGCTTGTCAATGTTCATCTGCATGATCTCATCCAGACTCCATCCGAAAGATTCACAAGTCATAGCAATATACCACATCACGTCTCCTAGCTCTTTCTGTGCATGTGTAATATCAAATGACTTGTTATGAAAAATCCACTTCTTGACCATGTCTGTTAATTCTCCAACTTCTCCTGACAAACCAAACAGACCATTAATTACACCACCAACATCTATTTCTTCTACGTGTTTGCCAATTCTTGTACCAGAGTTATAATCTTCAATTCTTTCAATTAATCCGCAAAGTCTATCCGTGCATTTACCGTCATTCGTTCTCATTGCTAATTTCTGATATTCATTACCTGTCATTTTTGTTCTCCTATCCTGTTCTTCGCCTACAACTTCAAAATACATTTCAAGCCATTCCTGTACCGCGCTTAAATAAAATGATCCATACCCTACACATTCGTAATCTTTGCCAACTTCTTTATACAAAATTTCAAAATATCTTTGATTATGTATAGTTCTTTCGTTAATTTTTGCATAAAGAACTTTTATTTTACTTACTTTGTAATTCCCTACACTTGATTTATCGTTCATCTTCCACCTCGATTTTCTCATAAATTGTGGCACAAATCTTTTTCTTACCACCTTCACAGTCGATCACTTCATAATCAACGTCGTATCCATCTTTTGAAAGATGTTCGATGATATTAAAATCACTGCCTGTGTCTGTATGTAAGAAGTTTGTTCCTACTTTTTTCTGATCATCTTCTTATTTCCTTTCTTTTCTTCTCTAGTTACCATTCTTTTCTACCATTTTTGCAACAACAAATCCTGTTCGTGCTACGTTTCTTAGGTTGTCTTTGATCAATGCTTTGTTTGGCACTCTATTTTTACAGTACCAAGACCACCATTTGTCGTGATCTTCTGAAACTTTTTGCTCTCGTTCTTTATAATGTTCCAGATATTCAGCTTCTTCTTTAGCTATCTGTAAGCATGCAATCATATAATTAATCTTTTCTACTGTTGTCATGTGTTGATTTACCTCCTAGTCTCTCTGCAATACATAAACGTTTCACCTGTTTCCGTTCGAATTTTAAGATGCATTGGCACCGATTCACGCGGCCAATACATCTTTTTAACAATTTCTAATTTCTTCGGGTGTCCATTTTCACACTTTAATGCTCCTTCTTTATCTTCGTATTTTAGTCCGCACTCTTCACATACATAGAATATTTTCTTTTTCACTAAATACACCTCCTACTTAATAGCATACGGTTCTGAATCTACAACATTTGCAAACGTCGGTTCCATACCGTTTTCTTCAATGTATTTAACAACCAGATCGTTTATAGCATTTTCGCACTTTTCATAAGCTTCTTTGTTATCTATATCTTCTATGTACCAATCTTCGGCAACTTCTCCTACATCATCACATACAGCATTGTGTAAATCTTCCAGTATGCTTGTTAGGCATACCCGTCTTATATCCACTTCTTCTACTCTTCCAATCCAGATAACTGTATCTACTTCACATCCCATATTTTTCGCTTCTTTAATGCATTCCTCTATTGTTTCAAAAGCCTCGCTGTAATTATCGCTGTATTTTTCTGTCGCCCATGAGTAATATTTTTTAGCCATATAAACCTCCTTCCTTTTACTTTCCGTAAATAGTTCCTTCATACATATCAAAATCTACACATAATTCACATTCGAGTGCAGAATATTTATGTCTGCAATTTCTACACTCCTCGTACAAATTTTCTTCCTCCCATTTTTCAGTGTAATAGCTTCTGTTTTTTTACGTTGATTATAAATAGTTAGTGATCTTAATTTTTCGCAGTTGCCGAAATTTTTCTTTAACATCCCCCAAATTTTCTTGTCGTTCCTTTTCTTAAGTCTTGCTATTATTAGCTTGTCCCTCTTCTTTTTCGCCTGACGTTTGTTCATAATCTCACCATGGTATCCTTCCACCAGAATTTAAGTAGTTTCCAATAAGATCAAGCATATTGTTTAGACAGTCTTGACATACTGTTGTGCTTAACTGAACTATACGGCTTTTATCGTCGTTATTTTCAAAAACGATTTTACGCATATATTTATCTTCTGTAGAATCCTTTCCGCATTTTACACATTTCCATTTATCGACTCCCTTAAATTCTAAAAGTTTAGCTGTTTTCATTTATTTGAATCTCCTTTATTCAACCATAGACTGACTAGCTATTCTTTCAGCTCCTCTTCTTCATAAATAACAACGTCATACTTTCCACTGATAACATTTTCTCTTTTAATCATTACTTTATATCCTTTATCTGTAATATTTTTCACAAATTCTTTTATCGGGATCACTTCTTCCATCCTGTTAGGATAAATAATTCTTGTTACTTCTTTCAAAACTTTTACCTGCTCCATTTTCTTTTCCTCCAATTCACACTCATTTTTTGATTCTACATCTGTGTTTTTTCTTTAATGTAACTCACATAATCTTCCATTTCTTCGTCAATCATATCAGGAAAATCCTTTTTACTTTCACATGCATGACGAAGTTTACATGAAACACATATATTTTTGTTGCAGTAATCTTCTAACACATCTATCATCTGTTCTCTTGTCATTTTTATCACCTAACGCCTTTCTATAGCTTTCCTCTACTTCTTCGCTCGTAGCTGTTCCATAGTTAATTTTTCTCGTTATGCACGGTTCTTGCCATTTAAAAATGCAAATAGGGCAGATTCTTTTACGACAATAATTTTCTAACTCTTTTTCCTGCATTTCTCTTTTTAATTTGTTTGTATTTACATTCAATCTCATTGTTGCAATAATAGAACCTGTTTTTGTATCAGTCACGCTCATCATTGCTTCTTCGCAAGATTGATAAGAAATTTTCGTATCCAATACTCCAACATCTAGTTTATTTGCCGTAATCATCTTTTCTATGCTTTCTAAAAAGTCGTGCGCTATCTGCTGTGCTATTGTCATAGTCGTTCTCCTTTTCCTTTTCAATCTCCCATTTGCCGTAGTATCCTTTTGTCATTTCTTTCAACTGTGTCAGTGCTATGATGAAATTTTCAAGTTCGCAGGTATCAGTAAAAGTTTATCCTCACTTCACTCCCTGTTTCTCTTCCATGGTAACTGGTACACCAACAGTTCTCCTAAAATTTAATGTTACGTGCAAACTATTGTGTTTTTCTGTTCTCATGCTTGTTCTTATACAGTCCACATTTTTATCAGCTCGATTTGAATATATTTTCATTCTCCCACCTCTAAATCTTTCGCAAGCTTGAATCCTGTTCTTCCAACATTTCTAAGATTTTCTTTGATAAGTGCATTGTTTGGTGTCCTGTGTATCTTATACCAGTTCCAGTCGTTATCCTCTCTCATTTTTATTTTCATTTCCCATCTTTTTTTGTAATTGATTTCTTCTTTTACCATCTCTAGGCAAGCGATCATATAATCTATTTGTTTGATAACGTCCATGCTCTTTCTCCTTTACCACATAAGTTGTCCGTTTTCTGCTACTTTAAATTCTCTTTGCCCTGCAACATTCTTATCTTCTATCCACCACAGGAATACTTCTTCTCCAGATTCCCACTGTGTAGGAAGATTCTTTGCTTTTCTTACTTCTAACATCCTATCAAATGCTCTGATATAATTTAGCTTGAATGTTGGAAAGTCGTAAAATTCCTTTAATCTTCCTTTTCTGCCTGCCATTGGGCAACCGATGCATCCAACTCTTTTATATCCACATTGGTACAATTCATTAGTGCATATATGCTCTTGATCTATGTAGCTCCATATATCCTCCTCTTTCCAATCAACAATGGGATTTACAACCATCTTGTGCTTCTGCATGCACAATTCAGTGATTCTTCTTTTAGAATTGTTGTCATTGTTGAGCATTACAGAATCATCAAAACAATTCCTTTGATTTAACTGATGCCCCTATCTTTTCAAATTCTGATCGTGTGTGTTTCCTTTTTGTGCTTTCATCCCATCTAACACCTGTTGCCACGTATCTTCCCATGCCTGATGTTCTTTTAATTCTTGACAACAATATCTTACTAGCCGTGTAGGTGGCATAAGTTTCTCAGGAATTAGATTCCACATCGTAATTCTTGTTCCGTCTGGTTTCCTTGGATAGTTAATACTGCACTTTATCCCCCCCTCTTCCAATTTCTTGAAATTGTCACGAACGTGCCACACTGTTTGTGGTGCATCCGCTGTGGTGTGACTGTGCTGTACTTCAAAAGGAACTCCAGAACGTTTGAATAGTTCTAACAGTACATCTGAATCCTTACCACCGCTGTATGTACAGATAAGTGGCTGTTTATAATATTCCAGACTCATTTCTGATGCTGTTTTGATTCTTTCTATTGCTTTTTGTTCTAAGTCCATTGATACTCCTTTATTTAACCCTGTTAATCATTCCACATCTTTTAACAAATCCATAATGTCATTTTCTATTTCACGATTGTAATCATCAAATTTGTTTAATAATGTTGCGTATAAGCTGTGTACACTTGATAAACACAACATATTTTTGTGATATATTATATAATTGGGTGTTTCTTCATCATCTTTGTACAGACATTCAAATGCGATAACGTATATTTCATCTATCTCGTTAATATCTTTTATTTCGTCTCTCTTTTCATATATCTTTTTAATGACTTTTTTGTAAAATGGCACTAAGATATTCATAGCTCCATCATCATCTTGTTCAAGAATACTCATTATTTCTGGCTGATTCGCAATAGTGCAAATGATTGCCTTTTTAACTACATCCTTAAATTCTGTCTTTGTAATCATGTTATCACTCCTTTACTTCATCATGCTCCTGTACGGTTCAAAGAAGTCTTCTTTTCTTAACTCCATTTCACATTTAAGGCAAATGAATTTGCTTTGTATTTTCATGTCAGAATTTATTTGTATATACTCTCTTCCAACATCTTCATTGAATAGCAAACTATTACAATATTTACATCTTGCTACTGGCATTTTCTTTTACCCCACATCCTTGATATTAAGTTCTGCTATCGCAGGTATAAATCTCATATATCCTGCATCTCTTATAATCTCGTTTTCTGTTAAATCCACGATTTGTTTCTTTCTTTTTCTGATTTAACTACAAGATAATAATGTTCATCTCTCACACCCATACATACATCTCCAATCTTGAAATGACTTAATGTGTATGCTTTAATACTTGGTTGTTTTGCATTAATCTTCATCTTCTTCCTCGCTTTCAAATTCTTCAATCTCTCGCCATGCAACTACTTCTGCAAGTCCCTCTTCCGCTGCTGTCGTAAACTCTGTATCTACATAGCCTAAAGATACAGGATCAAAAATGTCATGATAAAATCCAAAGCCAAGCACATCATCATACTGCATTGCTGCTCTTGGAAGCTCTTCTTCATTATCCTTTTGCACTACCTCAAACCATGTATTACTTGGATAATTCGCATCTGGAAGGTCATTCGGATTCTTTCTTAAGTCGTGCCATCTATATTTTTGTTGCTTATTGAACAACCATGACACTACATTTAACACCTGCTTTTTTGTGATACTGTTTATTGTCGCTGCATCTAACACCTGCTGTATTGCTTCATATTTTTCATCTTCCGTAAACTCCTTTGAATCAATTTGCATAAATACTGCGAACGCTTTTGTAAAATTCATTCTTCTCCCTCACTTTCTGCCCCAAAGATGTACTTGAGTATTCTTTCTTTTCCTACTGCTTCGATTGCATCAGCCAAAACATCTCTTGATGTAAACATAACTGTACCCTGTATTTTTGCTGTAGCCCATGTATCGCAAAGAAGTCTTTTCTCATCTTCTTTATATCGAATTAAATACCGACGATTGGTAGATGCTGTACCATTGTGTTCCTCTGCGTATCTCTGCAACTCAACTTCTACTTTCTTTTTTTCTCTGGCAAACCACGCTGACTCTTTTGTGAAAAAGACGTTTCCCAATTCCCATCTTCCATTATCCAAAGAATCATTCGTCCACCTGCTTTGTATAATAGCTCCATCATCATTAATATAAAAATATTCTTCTGATTGTCGTGGTTTCCTTACCTTTACACCCTGTTCCTTATCTGTTTCTTTCCCATTCATCTTCTCAACAAGTCTGTAAAACTCTTTTTCTTCTGCTTCTGTTAAATTCTTAATTCCCATTTTACTCACTTCCACTTTCTCTTCTTCTTTTTTAAAAAAATCCTCAGGTTTAAGTTGATTTTCGCAAATTCCGCAATAATATGTTATTCTATCTTTCATGTAAAAGTCTGTATCTCTTCGCTCTATAATATGAAACAACGCTAATTTGCTTTTGCACTCAGGACATACAGCTATAGCCTTTGGGACATATTGTTTATGATTCATGTCTACTCCTCATGTGCCAAATATCTTTTTAATGCTGCTTCAAGGTCATTATCTTTTATGCACCATCCATTAATTAATATTTTATTAGTTAACTTGCTGTATCTTAAAACATTTCTGTTTTCCAAATGTTCTAATTTGATTCCCAATAGAAGGTAATTTTCGCTTGTATGCGCAATTTTATCAACTCTCAAAACATTGTTTACTGTAATGTTGTTGAGACACTCTGCGATATTTTTCAAAAGCTTTTCTTTGCTATCAGCTTCTCTCCAAGTCGGCTTAAAATAACATTTGATGTTTTTTCGTACGATCTAACATCTGTTAGTTCAAAACGATCATCTAGTTCTTCTATTTTTTCTGAATTTACGACTTGTTCTGTGATTATGTTATAAATTTTCATTAGTGAATACCCTCCTTAACAATTTTGTTTTGACGATTCCATATGTTCTATAATCGCCTGAAAATAAGAAGCATCTATACGACCATATTTGCATATGGACTTAGCGGTAATTAATTGTGCGCAAAGTTTATGATACATTTCCTTTCCTACATATATTTTTTCTTTGCTTTCTAATGCCGCTGCAATCATGAATAATTCTTTTTCTGTTAATATAATCGTTGCTTCTCCGTGAACTTCTGATATATTCTGTATCTCCATTTCTTTTCCTCCTACATTTTTATTTGCTATCCAACTGTTCTTTCGCTAACTTAAAAACTAACATGTATAGATCAAGTATTCCTGTTGGTTTAATTCCAAAATTTGAAGTCTCCAAATAAATATCTGTATCTAATTCCAATAACTTTTCTTGACCTTCGTTTCCAATCCCTGTTTCTTCTGAAAAATCATATAGTACATCTGATAAAAACTCTTCCATTATTTCTTCTTTTGATTTAAATGGATATTGGTCATCAATTTCAAAATAAAGGTCATTCTCTTCTACATACTGTGCAACATCTTTTCGAGTTTGTTCTTCATCATATAAGTAAATATGTCTGTCATGACAATCTATCTTTTCCTCAAAATATCCAACATCTTCTACAAAATCATTAAATCCATTCCAACACATATTGCGATAATTAGTTGCAACCAACTGACCTAAATCGCCTGAAATGTGTAATCTGCAATAGTCTTCTTCAAAAAGAAATCGGATTCTATACTCTGTACTGTTTGGTTTCTTGAAATCTAATATTTTTATGTTTCCGTAATCAGTAAATGTAGCTTTATGATCTTTGAATTTTTGCTTCATTTTCTCTAAATCCATGAAAAATCACATCCTTTCTATTCGTTTTTATATGCCCGGTCCTAATAGCTTTTTAATATTATTTTCCCCAATTGTTTTAATTGCGTTTGCTGCTACGGATCGTGAAGTAAAATAAATTCCATTTATATCTTGTTCAATACAAGAACCGGCTATCAATAATTTACCAATTGTGTAATTATAAACTATCTGGTAATGATTATTTTTACCATCCCACTTCTCTTTTTTATGATCATTATGTTTTTTTGCATACATTCTAAGCTTAGATTCTATATAACGCCTATTAGCTTCTTTGTCTAATTCAGCTTCCGTTTTAAATACCATGCCAAGTGCTAATGCAAAACTTTGTTCATAACTATTTCTCCATAGTTCCTTTTTGATACTTCCGTCTGGCTGCAAAATATAAATATCTTCTCCGAAATCAAATTCTAAATCTTTAGACATTTGTTCATGTTTCTTACGCTCTTTTTTCAGAAGTTTATTGATTTTTTAACGCCTTTTTTGTTAATTTATTTGGATTGATACAAATATACATCACTTCTCACCTTTTTCTTATTTATCCTCTATAATTCTTGCCGGTGTGCTGCTCTTTTCAAAACCTTCACAGCTATAATCATCAATGACTACTTCCCCGTAATCACAGAGTAAATCTTCTTTCTCGTATTCCTCTAACTTCTTTTTTGCTTCTTCTAAGTTGTTTGCTTCAACAGTTCCTTCAATATGTCCATATCTTAAATGCCCAACGACATAATCTAATTCTTTCTTGAATTTAAATTTCATTTAATAGTCTCCTTTCTGCCCGACATAAAGTCGGGCGTTAAATAATTGGAAATTGATTTGTTTCTTATGCGTTGCTCAGGATGCATGATTAAAAATATGTTTACTGCTACTTTGTCGTGGTATATAATCCCGATGCAACAAGCCTTTTCTGGCTTGACTCCCTACCCAAATGTGAATGAAAAATAGTATGCAAATTCAAAAACATATGGATTTATTGTTGCTTTGGGTAGAGAACCAAACCAGAAAAGCATTTTTAATTATTTATTCTCGATCTTTGATTGATTTTTTCTGACAATAATGTGAGCTATAGCCACCGACTGGTCAAAACTCATTCTTGCTTTTATAAGTTCGCTTCGAATTTCATTTTTGTCTATATCAAAAAAATAAGATTTCCATTGTCATTTTTAACAACAACTAGATCAGGACACACACCCTCTATTCTCCAAGAATATCCTTTAGCTAATTCAAGCTTCTCAACTTCTTCGTACGTCAAAATAGCACCCATCTATCGCTCCTTTTCTTCAATCGTTCCTAGATTATCTGACTGTAACTTTTTCAAAACCTCTGGAATATTCATCTTTTCAATAGTGTCTTTTGCAAGATTCTCTTTTAGTTTCTGTTCTAATGATTTAACAATATCAACTTCTACTTCGTGTTTTGCTCTCTGAATCATGTTACCGATCTTATCATCAAGCTCTCTTTTTAGATATTTTGTTGTAAGTAGATCTGCTGCTGAATACCGATTACTTCCCCAGTCTTGATAATTTCCATCTTTATCATATCTTTTCTGTGTAATGAAACTTTCAAATTGCATTCCTACATATTCGGATAATGAATAATATGTGATTTTGTCACTCCAATCACTTGATTTTTCAGGAATCTGAATATTATTAATCTTTTCAGAGCATACATTTTCGATAAATTTATTGATTGCTTTATTGATTGTCTCTTCTGATTCTTTAACTTTCTCTGCAATCTTTGCATCAACCATTTTCAATGCTTCATGCGTTGCTTTCTGTAAAAGGGCATCTTCCACACCTTCAATGATTCTCTCTTTTAATTCTTCGTCAATTGAATAGGAATCTTCTTCCATCCAATCAAGTTCTACTTCAATATTAAATTTTGCCATTTTCATATCTCCTTCTTAAAATTATTTCTACGTCAAACAGCTTGAAGCTGCACCTATTT
>ENA-OQOA01000644-OQOA01000644.1-human-gut-metagenome-genome-assembly--contig:-NODE-644-length-14074-cov-2.790636_pt1 | contig 14074 bp, 16 predicted proteins | sample MGYA00242633_ERZ504888 | MGnify/ENA primary metagenome ERZ504888 (study PRJEB26092, sample SAMD00036372) | human gut metagenome | host: Homo sapiens | study: EMG produced TPA metagenomics assembly of... | reverse complement strand
GTAGCGGACTGAGGGGAGATGGAAACATGGAGAAAACAATGGCATTGACTGATGAACAGGTGGAGCGGTACGCGCGCCATCTGATTTTGAAGGGTGTGGGGGTCAAAGGGCAAAAGCGGTTGCTGGCCTCCAGCGTGCTCATCATCGGAGCGGGCGGTCTTGGTTCTCCGGCCGCCCTGTATCTGGCGGCGGCCGGCGTCGGCCATATCGGACTGGTGGACGGCGATGTGGTGGATATGAGCAATCTGCAACGCCAAATCATCCATACCACTGCACGTGTCGGAGCGCCCAAAGTGGAATCCGCGGCCACAGCCATCCGCGCGCTCAACCCGGATGTGACGGTTGATACCCTACTACGAGCTCGTCGACGCGAGCAACATCGCCGGCCTCATCGAACCGTACGATCTGGTGATCGATGCCACCGACAACTTCGCCGCAAAATTCCTCATCAATGACGCCTGCGTGCTGGCCGGCAAGCCGTATATCCATGCCGGCGTGGTCGGATTCGCCGGTCAGGTGATGACCGTCATTCCCGGCGAAGGCCCCTGCTACCGCTGCATCTTCCGCGACCTGCCCGCCGCCGGTGAGATTCCGACCTGCAAGGAAGCCGGCGTACTGGGCGCGGTGGTCGGCGTGATCGGCAGTCTGGAGGCGACTGAGGCCGTCAAGCTGATTGCCGGCGTGGGGGAGCCGCTCGTGGCTCGCATGCTCACTGTGGATGCCCTGACCATGAATATTCGACGGGTCCCACTGCCAAAGCATGTGCCGGATTGCCCGGTGTGCGGTGAGCAGCCGACCATTACTGCTATTGATCCGGCCAACTATATTCAGCCGGCCTGCGCGATTTAGAGCTATGTGGTGCCCCTCCTTGAGGGGTGCCAAGATCAGAACGAGAGGGGAAGAACATGCCTATTGCTTTGCATAATGCGGTCGATGACGATGAGAGCAGTGAAGCATCGTACCGCCGCATCACGCCGGCGGAATTTGCCAAGCTCGACCCGAATACGGTCACGCTGCTCGACTTGAGGGAACCAGCCGACTTCGCCGCCCACCCGGTCGAAGGTGCCATCAATGCACCACTCGACCCTCTGGCCCATGTGCTCAAAACCGTGCCCACAGATCGAACTGTCGTAGTCTATTGTGCTCAAGGATGGTGGAGCGAGGAAGTAGCTGAAATCCTTGCCGATCGCGGCTACGATGTAGCAAGCCTCGATGGCGGTTTTCAAGGTTATCTCGACTATCTTGAAACCCACCACGATTAACGGTTCCCGTTGTCGTTCTTTTGGATGAGTGTGCACGGACATATTTGTGCCCTACAATCGGTCACGGTATTACTCGATGGATTCTTGAATATCGCCGGGTAATCGTAATTCACAACAGGGGATTGCACTGAACCAACCCAAAACGGGAAGGACCGAAAATCGTGGGACATCTGCTCACCCGAACGCAGATTCAACGCCTGGTCGCCAAGCACGGCCGTGAGGTCATCGAGCATCGCCACATGCAGATCGAACGCTGCTGCTACCAGCACGGCAATGTCACCACGTTCGAACATTCCGTGCGTGTCGCCTGCCTGGCTGTGTGGATGGCCGACCGCGCACACCTGTGGTACCGCGTCGACCTCAAATCCCTGATTCGCGCGGCCCTCCTGCACGATTACTTCCTGTACGACTGGCACGACTGGGATAACGGCGAACACCAGTGGCATGGCTTCACCCATGGCCACGCCGCCCTGGTCAATGCCCTGAAGGACTTCAAGCTCAACGATATCGAACGCAACAGCATCGAGAACCACATGTTCCCGATGACCCCGGTGCCGCCGCGCTATATCGAAGGCTATCTGGTCACCTTGGCGGACAAATGCTCCGCCACCGCCGAGACCTTCTCGTTCGACCGGTTCAACAAGCGCGCGTTGCCCGCCGCGAAGCCTTACGCCGAGATCGAAGCCCGTCGATGATCATCACACTCGAACATTATTTCCTCTGGTTTCTGTTCTACAGTTTCGTCGGCTGGATGTACGAGTCCATTCTCGTCTCCTGCCAACAGCACCGCTTGGTCAACCGAGGGTTCCTCAACGGCCCGCTGTGCCCGATCTACGGCACCGGCGCGATACTCGGCGTCGCCATTCTCGGCAACGTACATAACCCGATCATCATCTTCCTGATTTCGATGGTGGGCGCCACGATACTCGAATACACAACCTCGTGGGTCATGGAGCAGCTGTTCCACGCCCGCTGGTGGGATTACTCGAACTTCCGCTTCAACCTCCAAGGCCGCGTCTGCCTGCTGGGCGCGTTGATTTTCGGCCTCGGCGGCGTGGGCGTGGTACTTGGTTCGCAGCCATATGTCGAGCGGGTCACGGATATGATTCCGCTGCCGATGCTGCATACGCTGGTCACGGTACTGGCCCTGATCACCATCATCGACTTGGCGGTCACGGTTGCGGGCATGCTCGAATTCGAGCAGGTGCTCGATTCCGTCTCTCAGGTGGTGCAGGATGTGGCGGCACGCGCCGGTGGCACGTGGCAGTGGGGCTCCAGTGCGGTATCCGACAGGATGCGTGAGCTTTCGCAGGATACGGTTGAGCGTCTGCGCTGGGCCGTCAATGGCGTCATCAACGCACAGCAGAAGCGTATGCTCAAGTCCTTCCCGAAGTTCCAGGTGCCGGATCGTCAGGACATCATCGACTCTTTGCGCGAACTTATGGGCCCGCGCCGCTAGAATAAGGCGTTTTACTGAATCGCGCGGCTCGGCTGGTGTTCGGCACTGTCGCCATGTTCTGCGAAACTTGACTGTGCCCAATTGGGCAGTCTTATTCACAATTCGATAGGGAGAAGCGACAAGCTATGGCTCACGTCACCGACTTCAAGGAAGCGGGTTTCAACACCCTGCTTGAGGAACTGGAATGGCGCGGGTTGATTTCCCAGTCCACGGACCGGGATCGACTCGCAGAAGCACTGAACGGCGAGCCCATCACCTATTATTGTGGCTTCGATCCCACCGCTGCATCGTTGCATATCGGCAACCTCGTGCAGCTCATCAACATGCGTCACCTGCAGCTTGCGGGCCATCATCCGATCGCTTTGGTCGGTGGCGCCACCGGACTCATCGGCGACCCGCGCCAGTCCGGCGAACGTACGCTTAACCCGAAGGACGTGGTGGCCGGCTGGGCCGATCGCCTGAAGAATCAGATCGGCGGCATTCTGGACACCGAAGGCGCGAACGCCGTACGTTTCGTGTCCAATTACGATTGGACCGCCTCGATGACCGTCATCGACTTCCTGCGTGACGTCGGCAAGAACTTCCGTCTGGGCACCATGCTCGCCAAGGACACGGTCGCCCGCCGCCTGAACTCTGAGGAAGGCATCTCCTTCACCGAGTTCAGCTACCAGGTGCTGCAGGGCAACGACTTCCTCCACCTGTTTGACGAATACCACTGCACGCTGGAACTCGGCGGCTCCGACCAGTGGGGCAACCTCACCTCCGGCCTGGACCTGATCCACAAGGTGCGCGGTGTGGACGTCAACGTGTTCACCAGCCCGATTATCACCGATGCTTCCGGCAAGAAGTTCGGCAAGTCCGAGGGCAACGCCGTCTGGCTCGACGCCACGATGCTCAGCCCGTACAAGTTCTACCAGTTCTGGATCAACCGCCCGGACGTGGAGATGGAAAGCCTGCTGAAGGCGTTCACCTTCCTGCCCAAGGCCGAAATCGAACGACTGGTCGAGGAATCCAAGACCAACCCCGGCAAGCGCGAGGCCCAGAAGACCCTTGCCTGGGAGGTCACCAGCTTCGTGCATGGCGAGGCCGCTACCCAGGCTGCCATCGATGCTTCCGGTGCGCTGTTCGGCCGCGGTGGCAACCTCGAAGACATCGACGAGGAAACGCTGGAATCCGTGCTCGACGGTTTCAAGGTGGTCGACGAGAACGGCGAGCACGTCTTCCCCGTCTCCAAGCCCGGCGATCGCGTAATCGACGCCGCCCAGGCTGCCGGACTGTTCAAGTCCGCTTCCGAGGCACGCCGCGCCATCAAGTCCGGTGGCGTGTATCTCAACAACAACCGTATCGAGGATGAGGAGCAGGTGCTGGCCGAAGCCGACTTCCTGGCAGGCCGCTTCGCGCTTATCCGTCGTGGCAAGAAGGCGCTCGGCGCCGTGGAAAACCGTTAATCAACAACGAATTAAGGAAAACAAGTAATGGCAGAAGGTAACGAGCGTTCCGGCAAGTCTTACGGCGGCGGCCATAAGGGGTATGGCGATCGCCGACCGGGCAACCGCGGCGGCAAGGGTTTCAAGCCGCGCGGCAAGGGCGGTTTCAAGCCGCGTCATGATGGTGAGGGTTTCAAGCCGCGTCGCCGTGAGGATGGCGAGGGCTACGCGCCGCGCCGTGACGGTGATGGCGAGGGCCACGGCGGCTACCGCAAGTCGTACGGCAAGTCCGGCGGCTTCCACAAGGGCGGCCGCTCCGGCTTCGGCGGCAAGGGCGGTTACCGCGGCAATGGTCCGCGCCGTGACGGCGAAGGCTTCAAGCCGCGCCGCGAAGGCGGCTACCGTTCCCACGAAGGCGAGAACGGCGAGAATCCGCGCTACCAGCACCGTGATAACGATCGTCGTGATTTCCGCCGCGATGGTGAGCGTCGCAACTTCCGTCGCGACGACGATCGCCGTGATGGCGACCGCCGCAACTTCCGCAGGGACGACCGCCGCGATGATCGTCGTGACTTCCGCCGTGACGATCGCCGCGACAACAACCGTCGTGACGGCGAATTCCGCGAGTTTTCGCAGGAAGAGAAGCGCCAGTACCGTGAGGAGAAGCGCTCTGAATACATGAGGCGCCCGCGCCGTAACTCCGACGGCACGATGAGCTTCCCCTCGCAGAACCCGTACACCGACCGTCGTCCCGACGAGCCCAAGATGCCCAAGGGCATGGAATGGTCGATGCTGTCCAAGGATGAGCGCGAACGTCTGCGCGGCCTGTCCAAGGAGCACGCGGAGAACATTGGTCTGCACATCCTCGCCGCTTTCGCGCTGGAGGAGAGCCGACCCCGAACTTGCCTTGGAGCACGCCAAGTGGGTGGCCCGTCAGGCCTCCCGCATCGACTTCGCCCGCGAGACGCTTGCGTTCGTGGCCTACCGTCAGGGCGACTACAAGCTGGCCCTGCGTGAGTTCCGCACCGCCTACCGTATGAACGGCTTCCTCGACTACCTGCCGTTCATCGCTGACTGCGAGCGTGGCGTCGGAGAGCCGAAGAAGGCCGTGGAACTGGCGCTGTCCGATGAGGGCAAGCAGCTGCATGGCGCTCCCAAGGTCGAGATGTTCCTGGTGTACGCCGGTGCCCTTGGCGATTTGGAGATGTGGGACAAGGCCATTGAAGTGGTTCACACCGTCGGCCGTTCCCAGGGGCTGCCGGGTGAGTACCGCATGCGTGCCGTGCAGGCCGAGCAGTACTTCCTTGAAGAGGCCGGCCGCAGCAAGGAAGCCGAGCAGCTCAACGACCTGCTGGACCGTCTTGAGGACCAGTATGCCGACGAGGAGATTGACGAAAACAGCGACGACGTGGTGATCGATCACGATCTCGAAGACATCACCGACGACTCCGACGTGCTCGAAAAGCTCGGCATCGATCCGGATGAGGCGCAGTACGCCCCGGATCCGGAGCAGGAATACGGCGATGAGGATGACGAGGCTGAAGACGGTGATGCCGAGTCTGATGAGGCCGACGAGACCGAGACCGATTCCGCCAATGACTCCGAGGCTGACGATTCCGCCGAATCCGCCGACTCCGACTCCGACTCCACCGAACCCGAAACCGAAACCGAGGAGTGAACGGCGTAATGACCCGTTTCCTCAAAGGCACCGATCGCCCGCTCGCCGAGGCCTATCAGCTTGCGCTGCTGGACCTCGACGGCGTGGTGTATCGCGGCAAGAATCCGGTCGAATACGCGGCCGATTCCATTCGTGCGGCCGAAGCCGCCGGCATGACCATCGAATACACCACGAACAACTCCTCGCGCTTCCAGCACGTGGTGGCCGACCAGCTCAAGGGCTTCGGCTTGGACGTGGAGCCGTGGCAGGTCATCACCTCTTCGGTGGTGGCCGCCCGTATGGTGGCCAAGGCGTTGCCCGCCGGCGCGCGCGTACAGGTATTGGGCGCCGAGCATTTGCGCGATGAGGTCACCCGCAACGGCCTGACCATCGTGGACGGTCCTCAGGACCGCCCGCAGGCCGTCATTCAGGGCTGGTATCCGGATATGACTTGGCAGATGATGGCCGATGCCGCGTTCGCGGTCGAGGCCGGAGCCACGTATTTCGTGACCAACCGCGACCTAACGATTCCTCGTGAACTGGGCATCGCCCCCGGTTGCGGATCGATGATTCGCGCCGTGATCACGGCCACCGGCGTCGAACCGGTCGCCTCCGCTGGCAAGCCGGAAGCGTACATGTACGATGAGGCCCGCGAACTGAACGCCGCCGAAGGCCACGATTTGGTGCCCAAGGAGGCGTCCATCGCCATTGGCGACCGCCTCGACACCGATATCGAGGCCGGTAACCGCGGCGACTACGATTCGCTGGCGGTGCTGACCGGTGTCACCAACCCGACCGAACTGATGCTGGCTCCGTCACACCTGAGGCCCACATTCATCGCCCCTGATCTGCGTGAACTCGGCGAAGCCCAACCGGAGCCGGTCCGCGATGAGAGCGGTACTTGGGAATGCCGCAAGGCTAGCGCTTGGTTTGAAAACGGCCAGGTACACGTCAGCGACCCCACCAGTATGGACGGCCTGCGCGCCGCCGTATGCGCCGCATGGGAAGCCGCCGACCAAGGCGCACAGCTTAGCGAGGCCACGGTACCGGTGTTCGCCATCGAGGCATAGTCCTATGCCTACGGATAGCGAACATGCGCCGGTCACCGAGCGATACCCCGAACTTGCGGATATCGATGAACAAGACAACGACCGCAAGCTTGAGACCTATCGCAACGTGCTGGAAATCCTTACAACACGAGCTTGATAACAGCCGCAGCTAGCAGAGGTGATTCATTCTCCGCCAGCGGAAGATGACGTGAAGTGCTGGATGGTGGCTCCATGCCGAGCCACCCCGTTGGTGGATGGTGGGCCGAAAGGAAGATATATGACCGAGCAGCATATCGATCCCGCGACTCCACTTGACCGACTTGACATGATGCTCGTGGCTTCGGGACTGGTCGAATCGCGGGCCAAAGCGCAGCGACTCATCAAGGCCGGGCATGTGCGCGTGGACGGCGAGACCATCACCAAGCCATCGTTCATGGTCAAAGCCGGGCACAGCGAACTCGCCGTGGATAAGGGCGACGACTACGTCTCCCGAGGCGCTTACAAACTCTTGGGCGCGTTCGAAACCTTTGCCGGCAATGGCCTTACCGGGCCGGAAGGCTTGGAATGTCTGGATATCGGTGCCTCCACCGGTGGCTTCACCGACGTACTGTTGCGCGGGGGAGCGGCCAAAGTCGTAGCGCTCGACGTTGGGCACGGCCAGCTCGACCCGCGCATCGCCAATGACGAGCACGTCATCGAAATGAGCGGCGTCAACATTCGCGAAGTAGAGGCCGACGACCTGCCTTACCGGCCGGCGATGATCGTTTCCGACGTCTCCTTTATTTCCCTGACCTATGTGATCCCGGTAATCGCGCGCATCGCGGCTCCCGGTGCGCAGATTGTGTTACTGGTCAAACCGCAGTTCGAGGTCGGCCGGGCAGGACTCGGCAAAAACGGCATCGTTGAAGATCCGGCATTGCGGGAGCGGGCATTACACGACGTGGTCGCCTGTGCTGAACAGCACGGACTTGACGTGGTGGCCACTGCCGATAGTCCCATCATCGGCACCCACGGTAATGAGGAATACCTGCTTTACGCTGTCTTGAGATGAATGCGTTGGCAGTCTCCGTTCACCAGCAGCACGCTGGAGGTACGGTCGATGCCTAGTGCGGTGGCACACGTGGCGCTTTCCACCGCACTGCCGTTGCGTAGCATGGCGGAGTCCGCCGTCAAAGTCCGGCATTGCAGATGGTTGGCTTCAACCGTGACGGCTGTGATATGGCGAACCGTGCTGCCATCCTCATACCCATCCATATCAAAACGGGAAAACATCGTACTGCGGAGTGGATGAACTTCCAGAGCCCTGCTGTTGACGTCATGACCCTTCAACACGCCGTTCAAGGCGGACTGTCTGACCGCTAATATGACGGGTGCCTAGGGAGCCATTGACGGACAGATTTCCGGAACAAACGATATCGCCGTTGCATCGTAGTTTGCCGGTAAAGGTTATTTCATCGCAAATAATGTCGCCGCCGACTTCGATGTCGCCGCTGCCGCTGATGCTGGATACGCGAATATCACCATCACACCGCACAATGCCACTTTTGATGACCAGTTTGTCCCCTTCTATAACTGAGGCCTCGAGGGTGCTGGTCACAATCATGGTGTGAAAATGCGCGCCATCGGCAAGACGGGAACGTTGGTCCACTCCTATGGTGCCGTAGACTCCTTTGCCTATCAGCGTGCAATTCTGCGTATGCTTGCCCATGAATGATAAAACTCCCCTTATTAATATGGACGTACAGCTTTATGGCTTATTGCCACAATAATGAGCGCATCCATGTTGAGGGGGTTTATATCGGTCACGATGTGAGCAGATAGGGGGTATAGCGAGCGCAGTTAGGGGTTAGCCTTGGATGAAGTGGTCGATCTGATCCTGCTTGCCCATGATGATGAGTTCGTCGTTGCGGTGCATGACCAGTTCCTTGGAGCCGTACTGGAAACTCCTTGCCTAGGGGCCTTAGAGGCCCACCACGGTCACGCCGTACTTGTCATGTACTTGTACGTCCTCGATGCTGCGGCCTACCGCGTACAGGGGCGTGTGGACCTTGACGACGGTGTACGGCCCGTCGATTTCGATGTAATCCAGATAATTGCCGGCCACCAGATGGCCCACGCGCTTGCCGGCATCGGTCTCCGCGTTGATGATGTGCCGTGCGCCGATACGCTGCAGAATGCGCGCATGCTCCTGGGACACGGACTTGGCCCACAGGTCGGAAACGCCGGCGTCCAGCAGGTTGCCGGTGATGATCACCGAAGCCTCGATGCTGTCGCCGATGGCCACGACGGCCGTGTCGAACTGGGAGGCGTCGATCTGCTCGATGGCCAGCACATCGGTCATATCGGCCTGAATGGTGGGCAGATGCGCGGACCAACGGGCCACAAGCTCCGGGTTCTTGTCCACTGCGAGCACATCCTGACCCATCTGGTCGAGGGTGGCGGCCACGGACCCGCCGAAACGGCCCAGTCCGATGACCAGCACGCTTTTGTTGCCGCTCGGTTTTGCTGCCATGATGATGGTCCTCTCTATGTCAGATTGCTGGGCGCCGATTGAATGGCCGATCAGCCAACGATAATGTTTTTCCTGCGGATAACGAATAGGTTCGGGAGCCATCGGTCGGCTGATGGAGTAGGCGATGGTCAACGGGCCAAGTCGTCCGACAATCATCTCGGCGGACAGAATAAACAGGCTGGCCGGATTGCCGGCGCTTGCCACGCCCACCGAATAACCACCCAACGAGAAGGCCGAGCAGGCTTCGAACACGGCGTCCACGAACGCGCAGCCGGTGGTGAACATCAGCATCATCGCACCGACCATAACCAACGCAAAGCAGGCCGTGGTCACGGACACGGCGGTCATCTGAATACGGCGGGGGATACGGCGGCGGAACACGGTGACATCGCGATGGCCGGTGAATGCGGCGCGGCAAATCAAGAGAATCACCGCGAACGTGGTGACACGGATGCCGCCAGCGGTGGATGAGGAACCTGCGCCGATGAACATGAGTATGCTCATGAACACCTTGGTCTCATTCGTGACTTCGGGCACCCAGGAAATATCGAAACCGGCGGAGCGGGGCATGACGGCGGCGCTCATCGCACGGCGCATCTTCATGCCGGGGTCATCTGCGGGGAACAGGCCGGTATTGCTCCACTCGACCAGCAGGAACCAAGCCAGTGAGGTGGCCACCAGCACAGCGGTGGTCACCAAAGTGAGTTTGGTGTGCAATGTCCAACGTTTCGGGCTGAGCCGCCGGCGTGCGCACTGCACCAGATTCAGCACCACGGGGAAGCCGAGCGTTCCGATGAATGCACTGATGAGAATCGGCAGCCCCACGCCCCAACGGTTCACATGCAGACCAGTGGCATCCGGCGTGAAACCGGTGTTGTTATAGGCCGACACCGCGTAGAACAGCGCCTGCCACAAGGTACGCCCCATATTGCCATGGTTCACGCGGAACAGGTCGGGCAGCAGCAGCACGAAGGTCAGCACCTCGGCGATGATGGAGGTGCCCAGCACCACGGTGAGCACGCCTTTGACCTCGGAAAGCTTCGTGGTGCCCAGCTCGTTCGCGGTGAGCATACGCTGGGGAGACCTTGAGTCTGCGGGAAACGCCAAGAGCCACCATCGAGGCGAAGGTCATGACTCCCAGACCGCCGAACTGGATGGAGAACAGGACGACGACCTGGCCGAACATCGACCAGTATTCGCCGGTGTTCACCACCGGAATGCCGCAGGTGGACAGGGCCGAGACGGCGGTGAAGAACGCGATCGGGAAATTGGTGAAGATGATGTCCGATGTGGAGATCGGCAGCAGCAGCAAACCGGTGACGATGATGATCAGTGCGCCGAAATACACCATGGACAGACGGCCCGGTGCCTGAGCAGACGGTCGGTGATGCTGATACGTCGAATGCGCTTGGCGGTTTTATCGCTTTTGTCTCGGCTCAGTACATCGGCTGAATACCACCATGACAGTCCCTTCGAGGCCTCCTCATTGGCGGAGGATTCGTCGAAGTCATTGGCCATGGGTCCTCAAGCTCCTCAACTGATACTGCTGTACGGTCATACGGCATGCCATCGCGCTGCGCACGGCACGCGTACGGTGATTGCGCGGCTGTACGCCATTGTATGCCGAAGCCTTACGATAATCGACTCTGTGGAACGTTGCCGGCGACGCGCCACGAAGCAGCATTTTTCGAACACCTGTACGACTGATGACGGTGTCTGCGGTTAGAATAATGAGCAGTGCGACCGAATCGACAGGAGGATGCCATGGCCAAGCGCAACGCGGTGGTGGTGACGCATACCAGGCTCAGGCAGACCGGAACCGTAGTGGCCGAGGCGGTGAGCCAGCTGCGAGTGGCCGGTTTCGAAGTCGCCATCATCGACAACACCGAGGCCCCCGATTTCGGCGTGCAGCCGCCGTGCGTGTCGGACGACACCGAAATCGTCGTGGTCCTGGGCGGCGACGGCACGATACTGCGCGCCGCCGAACTCGTCCACTGCACCCAAGTGCCGATTCTCGGCGTGAACATGGGGCATGTCGGCTTCTTGGCCGAATTCGAAAGCTTCCAGATCGACGAGGCGATCCGCCGGGTCTCCACCCACGACTATTCGATCGACGAACGCATGATCGCCCATGTGGACGTCTGGCTGCCCGGCGCCACCAAGCCCATTGAGGATTGGGCGCTGAACGACATCACACTGGAACGCGCCGACCGGGGCAAGATGGTCGAACTGTCCATCCGCGTGGACGATGTGGAGATGAACTCGTTCGGCGCGGACGGCGTCATCGTCTCCACGCCCACCGGTTCCACCGCCTACGCCTTCTCCGCGGGCGGTCCGGTCATGTGGCCGAACGTCAAGGCCCTGCAGTTGATTCCGTTGGCCGCGCACGCCCTGTTCGCCAGGCCGCTGATCATCGGCTCCGGCTCGACCTTCACCATCGACATTCTGGACGATTCCATGTCCGAAGGCTGGATTTGCTGCGATGGACGCCGTCAGCGCGCCCTGCCGCAGGGTACGCGCGTCATGGTGCGCGAATCGCGCGATACCTTGCGCCTCGCCCGACTCTCCGGCGTGCCGTTCACCAACCGTCTGGTCTCCAAGTTCGATCTGCCCGTGGTCGGTTGGCGCGAGCACGCGCGCAACGAGGCCTCGAGCCAGTCGCTGCATCACGGGCACACGTTCCCGGCGGCCGCGTATGCGGCTGGCGTTGCCGTTGCCGGTGACGCTGGCGTCGCTGGTACCGAGCCCGACAAGCCGGGCGAACGTGACGGCAAGGCAGGATCCTGATGCTCGAAGAACTCGATATCCGCAATCTGGGGCCGATTCGAGAAGCCACCATTGCGCCGGCCGCAGGCATGACCGCCATCACCGGTGAGACCGGCGCCGGCAAATCCATGCTGCTCTCCGCGATCCGACTGGTCTCCGGCGGGGCCGCCGAATCCTCGCGCGTCTCGTCCGGGGCGGACGAGGCTTGGGCCCAGGCGATTTTCGCGCTCTCGGATGATGCCGTCGCATCTGAACATTCCGGCGACACCAACGATGCCGGTGACGATGCCGGTTCTGGCGATGCCGACAGTGGGTTCACCGGTGCTGCCGCGGCCGTGGCCAAGGCCCATGACGCGGGCGTCGACCCCGAAGACGGCGAACTGTTCCTTTCCCGCACCGTACGCGCTTCCGGACGTTCGCGGGCTGTGCTCGGCGGCAAGTCCGTACCGCGTTCGGTGCTGGGGGCCATCGCCGGCGAACTGGTTACCATTCATGGCCAGACCGATCAGCTGAAAATCGCGGCCTCCTCACGGCAACGCGAGTTTCTGGACCGGGTGGCCGGAGACGAAGCCGAACTGGCCGCCTACCGCAAGGCGTGGGATGCGCTGGCCGCCATGGATGAGCGGCTGGAACGCCTGCGCTCGCAGGAATCCTCTGCCCGCCAACAGGCCGACTACCTGCGCGAATCCATCGACCGCATCAACCGAATCGACCCGCAGCCGGGGGAGGATGAGGAGCTGAAGGCGCGCCGCGAACGCATCGAAAACGCGGCCGACATCGCCCAAGGCGTGGGTTCGGCGCTGGGCGCGCTGGATGCCTCGCAGGTGGATGTGGACGCCGCCGACGGCGCTTCGGCCGTGGAACTCATCAATCATGCGGTGACCTCGTTGCGCGCGATTCGCGTCGGCGGCACGTTCTCCGAGCAGGCCGATCGGCTTGAATCCATCAATGCCGATTTGGGCGACGTGGTGTTCGCCCTGAGCCAGGAGCTGGGCGACGAAGGCAGCGTGGAGGATCTGGACCAGATCAACGGCCGTATCCACGAGCTTGGCGACCTCGCCCGTCGGTGGGGCCCCACCTTGGCCGACGTGCTCGCTTGGCGGGACAAGGCGGCGTTCGATCTGGAGGATCTGGATGCCTCGCCGGAAAAGGTCGCCGAACTCGAATCCGAACGGCAGACGCTGTACGATGCGGCCCTCGCCGCCGCCGACGTGCTGAGCGCCGCGCGCGTGGCTGCCGCTGCCGACTTGGGTGCGCGCGTCACTGAAGAACTCGGCTCGCTCGCCATGCTGGGCGCCTCCTTGGAAGTGCGCGTCACGCCGCGAGACAAGGCCGATGATCCGCTCGGCCCGTATGGTCGCGACGATATCGCGTTCCTGTTTACGCCGTTCGAGGGGTCGCCGCAGTTGCCGATGGGCAAAAGCGCTTCGGGCGGTGAACTGAGCCGACTGATGCTGGCCTTGGAGCTGGTGGCCGCCGACACGCGCGGCGGTGCCGACCAGACCTTCATCTTCGACGAGGTTGACGCCGGCGTGGGTGGCAAGGCCGCGGTCGAACTGGGCAAACGTCTGGCACGGCTGGCCCGCAGCGCGCAGGTCATCGTCGTCACCCACTTGGCGCAGGTCGCCTCGTGGGCGGACGCGCAGTTCGTGGTCACCAAGGAGCCGTCGGATGCCGATGACGACGATTTGGGCGTGGTCACCACCATCGCCGAAGTCAACGGCGAAACCCGCGTCCACGAAATCGCCCGCATGCTCTCCGGCAGCGAATCCGAAGCCTCCCTGGACCACGCCCGAGAACTCCTATCCGATTCTCGGCTTACGCTCCCGCTGGCGGGAGCTGGCGCCGCAGGCGACTGAGGGTGGTTGAAGAAGATGGAGATTAGCAAATGACCAAGGCCGCCATATTCGACCTCGATGGCACCCTCCTAGACTCCATGGGA
>ENA-OQOA01000643-OQOA01000643.1-human-gut-metagenome-genome-assembly--contig:-NODE-643-length-14094-cov-2.905635_pt1 | contig 14094 bp, 19 predicted proteins | sample MGYA00242633_ERZ504888 | MGnify/ENA primary metagenome ERZ504888 (study PRJEB26092, sample SAMD00036372) | human gut metagenome | host: Homo sapiens | study: EMG produced TPA metagenomics assembly of... | reverse complement strand
AGTTGCTGCGCGAAAGTGGAATGACCATTATCGGAGAACACAAACTACGCATCAAGCACAGTTTCATGTGTCTGCCCGACGATGACTGGAATACATTGACCGAAGTAAACTCCCACCCCGTTGCCTTGGCACAATGCCGAGAGTTCCTGATGCAACATCCGAAAACTGAAGATAGTAGAAACGGAAGATACAGCAGGAAGTGCAGAAACCATCAAACGGGAAAACTTGAAAGGTCATGCCGCCATCTGTTCCAAATATGCCGCCGATCTATACGGAATGAAAGTATTGGAAGAAGGCATCGAAACAAACAAACACAACTTCACGCGTTTCCTTGTAGTGGCCGACCCATGGAAAGCCGATGACTTACGTGAACGTTCGAAAGTAAACAAAGCCAACATCGTTTTCTCCCTCCCTCACAACGAAGGAAGCCTGTCGCAAGTGCTCTCTATCTTTTCTTTCTATAAAATAAACCTGACCAAGATTCAATCATTACCGATTATAGGCCGAGAATGGGAATATCTGTTCTACGTAGACGTGATCTTCAATGATTATTTAAGATACAAGCAATCTATCGACGCCGTTTCACCATTGACAAAAGAACTTAAAATATTAGGAGAATATGCAGAAGGAACATCAACCATATAATATTCAGCCGGCAAACCGTCTGGCGAATGTTAGCGAATACTACTTCAGCCGTAAACTGAAAGAAGTGGCACAAATGAATGCCGAAGGTAAGAATGTAATCAGTTTGGGCATCGGAAGCCCTGACATGCCTCCTTCGGAAGAAACCGTGCAAGTACTGTGCGAGCAAGCAAAACGCCCTGATGTTCACGGATACCAACCTACTGTCGGCATCCCCGAACTACGCAAAGCTATGGCCGACTGGTATAAACGATGGTATCACGTCGATCTTGATCCGGCGACAGAAATCCAGCCTCTGATCGGTTCCAAGGAAGGTATCCTGCATGTGACGTTGGCATTGGTCAATCCTGGTGACCAAGTATTAGTTCCCAATCCGGGATATCCTACCTACACCTCTTTAAATAAAATATTGGGCAGTGAGATTGTGAACTACAACCTGTGCGAAGACAACCATTGGCAACCCGATTTTGATGAACTGGAGAAGATGGACTTGAGCCGCGTCAAGATTATGTGGACCAACTATCCCAATATGCCGACCGGAGCGAACGCCACGATGGAACTTTATGAAAAGCTGGTAAACTTTGCACGCCGCCATAATATTGTGATTGTAAACGACAACCCATACAGCTTTATTCTGAACAAAAAACCACTGAGTATTCTCAATGTGCCCGGAGCCAAAGAATGCTGTATCGAGTTCAACTCTATGAGCAAGAGCCACAATATGCCCGGCTGGCGTGTGGGAATGCTTGCCACCAATGCGCAGTTTGTACAATGGATATTGAAAATAAAGAGTAATATTGATTCAGGAACTTTCCGCCCCATGCAACTGGCCGCCGCACAAGCTTACAACAATAGTGTGGAATGGCACGAAGAAGCGAACGTCAATGTATATAGCCGCCGCCGCCAACTGGCAGAAGAGATTATGAAAGTACTCGGTTGTAGCTTTGATCCCAATCAGGTAGGTATGTTCCTTTGGGGACGTATTCCCGAATCTTACAATGACGTGGAAGAACTGACCGAAAAAGTTTTGCACGAAGCACGTGTGTTCATCACTCCGGGTTTCATCTTCGGCAGTAACGGCAAACGCTATATACGTATTTCCCTCTGTGCCAAAGAAGAAAACTGGCTGAAGCACTGGAAAGAATTAAAAAGATAATGTAACAAAACAAAATATCAGATTATGGAATTAGATTTAAAACCCATCGAACTTCCGGGAATTGAAAAAAAACGCCCGATGATTATCGCCGGCCCATGTAGTGCCGAAACAGAACAGCAAGTTATGGATACAGCTCTCATGCTGGCCAATAAAGGCATCAAGATTTTCCGTGCCGGCATTTTGGAAACCGCGTACCAAACCGGGAGGTTTCGAAGGTCATCGGTGTAGATGGCCTGGCATGGCTGAAACGTGTGAAACAGGAAACCGGTATGTATGTTGCCACCGAAGTGGCTACAGCCAAACACGTTTTACGAATGTTTAAAGGCAGGTATTGATGTGCTTTGGATTGGCGCACGCACCACTGCCAACCCGTTTGCCGTGCAGGAAATTGCTGATGCTCTGAAAGGTGTGGACATTCCTATATTGATTAAAAACCCTGTCAACCCTGACCTTGAATTGTGGATTGGAGCTTTCGAGCGCATCAATAATGCAGGTTTGAAGCAACTGGGTGCTATCCATCGCGGATTCTCTTCTTATGATAAAAGATTTACCGTAACCTGCCTCAATGGCATATCCCTATCGAATTGCGTCGCCGCATTCCCGAACTACCGATTTTCTGTGATCCCAGCCATATCGGTGGCAAGCGCGAGTTGGTAGCTCCCCTCTGCCAGCAGGCGATGGACTTAGGTTTTGACGGTTTAATCGTAGAATCACACTGCAATCCCGACTGTGCATGGAGCGATGCCGCCCAACAAGTCACTCCCGATGTGCTGGACTATATCCTAAATCTGCTAGTCATCCGCAAAGAAACCCAAACCACCGAAAACCTGGGCGAACTGCGTAACCAAATCGATGATTGCGACAATGAGATTATCGAGGTATTGGCAAAACGTATGCGTGTCTGCCGTGAAATCGGTACATTCAAGAAAGAACATGATATGACCATTCTGCAGACAGGCCGTTACAATGAAATTCTAGACAAGCGCGGTGCACAAGGCTCACTGTGCGGCATGGACTCAGATTTCATTAAAAAGTATTCGAAGCCATCCACGAAGAAAGCGTAAGGCAACAAATGGAAATCATAAATAAGTAAACCGATGAGAATATTAATTTTAGGAGCCGGTAAAATGGGCTCCTTCTTTACCGATGTATTGAGCTTCCAGCACGAAACCGCCGTATTTGATGTAGACCCGAAACGCCTTCGTTTTGTTTACAATACCTACCGATATACCACACTCGAAGAGATTGAAGAATTCAAGCCCGAACTGGTTATCAATGCGGCAACCGTGAAATATACACTGGATGCTTTTCACCAAGTATTGCCCGCTCTCCCCAAGGATTGCATCATCAGCGATATTGCCTCGGTAAAGACCGGACTGAAAGAATTTTATGACCAATGCGGATTCCGTTATGTGTCTACTCACCCCATGTTCGGTCCCACATTTGCCAACCTAGACAAACTGAGCACCGAAAATGCCATCATCATCAGCGAAGGCGACCATTTGGGTAAAATCTTCTTCAAAGACTTATACCAAAACCTTGGTCTGAATATCTTTGAGTATACCTTCGACGAGCACGATGAGACAGTGGCCTATTCACTGTCTATCCCTTTTGTTTCCACTTTTGTTTTTGCGGCAGTGATGAAGCATCAGGACGCTCCCGGTACTACTTTCAAACGCCACATGAAGATAGCCAAAGGAGTACTAAGCGAAGACGACTACCTGTTGCAGGAAATTTTATTCAATCCCCGCACCCCGGCACAGGTAGAAGGTATCCGTACAGAATTAAATGAGCTGTTGGATATCATCAACAAGAAAGATGCTGCGGGGATGCGTGCCTATCTTAGCAAGATTCGAGAAAAGATTAAATAACGCATCAGTATAACATAGAAGAGGATGTCAAAGCTCCAACAAGACTTTTTGCATCCTCTTTTTATTTTATCCATAAAAATGATTTATCAACATATGGCACAACAGCCACACAATCAGATGCTCTGCCGCATAACACCACCAGGCAGGATTGGGACCGGACCGAAATGAAGCCCCCCAACGCTCCCCATACCAATGCCCACATACCGGCAATCTGTATAAACTGATTCACCGCTTTGCCTATCATTTTATTTCCCATTACTCATCCATTTTAGAAAGTCTATCAATTAAATCGTCCAAAATATTTCTCACCGTAGGGTAACTGACCCCCATACTTTTCGCCATGCCCTTCAAACTTCCGCTCGATTTGACAAACGCAAGAATAAACTGCTGCTCTTTATCTGAAAGCCGTGCCAGCACAGGCAGTTCAAAATCTCCGCACACTTCCGTGCGGCATTCTCCACAGAAAAGCCTACCCACCCTCAACGGTGCATTACACGCAGGGCATTGCAACGGCAAACGTTTCTTTATTTCTCCCATATCATTTCAGTTTTTTCACAAATGTACTGACAGAAGCTATCAAAGCACTGTTCACCGGCAGAGAAGGATTCCCATAAGTAAGCATCTGCTGCTGTACGGCCTTTGACTCACAATCTTTCAGCACATGGTTCATCTTATCAATCAAAAGCAGCTCGGCAGCCGGGCAACCCTTTTTCAGAAATTCGGCATCCTCCACCGATACCTGAATATCATTTTTACCCTGAACAATGAGGACCGGCACTTTTGACGGAAGCAAATCACCGTCCGGGGATTATACTTGAACCAGGAAATCAAATAAGGCTGGACAGAAGCCCGATACAATGATTGCAGATAAGCCGGCACGTCACTCACTTCCTTGCCGTTTTTCAAAGACCCGTTAATGGATGCCACCTCTTTCCGCACCGCTTCCGGATTCTGTTGAGCGGTCACTTGCGCCTCTATAATCTCGTAGGCAGGACGACCCGCACCGGCAATCGAGATATAGCCTTTCACCTTCGGCCGGTTCTGACAGGCCAACATTCCAATCAGCGCCCCTTCGCTATGTCCTGCCACCGTGATCGTCGTAAAACGTTTCTCTTTCGACAGGTAATCAATCCAGCCAGTTACATCGTTCACATAATCTTCAAAACGAAGTTTCGCTTCCTCCTTACCAGCCGACGTACTGGTTCCTATCCCCCGCTTGTCAAAGCGCAAGGAAGCGATGCCGTTTGCCGCCAAGCCTTCTGCCAGGAACTTCAACGAATTATTCCTCAAATTGCCAATGGCTGAATTACCATCCATATCCGTAGGTCCGGATCCGGCTATAATAAGCACCACCGGACAGGTTTTCACCCCACCGGGCAAAAGCAGTTTTCCTTTGATTTGTCCTTCCTTGGTGTTCAACACCACATTTTCTTCCAAAGGAAGCACCTGTGCCCGACAACAAAGACCGCACAGGAAAAATAAACCGGTTAAAATAAAATTCAAATGTTTCATCTATTACGTATTTTAAGATTATTCATTTAACAAATATAGTGATTATATTGAATAAAGCGAATCAATATTTGAATGTTATTAAGCATCAGTTTTATTTTATTCAATACTATTTCATTTTATCTTCAACATGGATAGAATCAAGTAGTTTTGCCACTAAAAAAGAACCGTTACACACGCCTACTTTTGCTGGGAAAGAAATAAATCTGCAACTAATTTCAAAAAAGGATTTTTTATCATTTCCCTTTCTTATTCATCCAAACAAACTATCTTTGCCACGTTTTGTTCCGCGTACCTCCGACTGATGCGAGGAAGCGGATGAAAAGGGAATCAGGTGCAAGTCCTGAACAGTCCCGCTGCTGTGAGCTCCATCTACCCCTATAAGGGGATAGGTTACTTATTCCACTCACGCCACTGCCTGTATATATAATTAAGGTGGGAAGGCAAGTAAACAGGAGTAAGTCAGAAGACCTGCAAAACGTAAAGTCATCGACCGTCGCTTTTCGAGGAAAGAGCAGCGGTAAGAATGCGGTATTTATTCATTAATATGTTTTTTTAAAATGAAAGGAAATAACCAGGCTTATAAGCTATGGCTTTGTCTGCTTTGCAGCTTTATCCTATTGCCGCTTGAAATACAGGCACAGGAGAAAGGAGATTCCATTACCGGGAAAGTGCATAAAATAGACGAAGTTACGGTTACGGCTGAACGTACCAAGCAACAGGTTAAAAGTAGCAGTCCCTTCCAACAACTCAACAAGAAGCAATTGCAACAACAAGGCATTACGGATATTGCTGATGCTTTACGTCGCTTCTCAGGAGTCAACATAAAGGATTATGGGGGTGCAGGAGGAATGAAAACTATCTCCGTTCGGAGTTTAGGAGCCAAACATACAGCCGTAGTTTATGACGGGGTTACACTCAGTGATTGTCAAAGCGGACAAATAGACTTGTCTCGTTTCTCTATTGACAATATCCAGCAAATTTCACTGACCATTGGGGACAATGAAGATATTTTTGTACCGGCACGTACAGTTGCTTCTGCTGCCGCCTTAAAATTACAAAGCATATCCCCGGATTTTTCAAACAAAAAAATCACTTGACGGGACAGATAAAGACAGGTTCTTTCGGGATGATTAATCCCCTTATCCGCTACGAACAAAAGTTTAACGAAAAGATTTCAGCATCTACCACTGGTGAATTTATGAGGGCAGATAACCTATATCCTTTCACTTTAGTCAACGGAGATTATGTTTCCAAAGAAAAACGCTATAACAACAACATTCAAACCTACAGAGGAGAACTGAATCTTTACATCAGCCCTAATAACAGAAGCACACTGAACGGAAAGATTTATTATTACGATACAAATCAGCAATTACCCGGTGCAGTCATTCTTTACAACGCGAAAAGCCGTGAGAAGTTACGCGAACGAAATTTCTTTTCACAAGTACATTACCGTACTTATTGGGAAAATAATCTTTCTTTGTTAATCAATGGGAAATTTAACTGGAGCCAATCTCATTACCACGATGAAGGAGGAAAATACCCCGGAGGAGAATTAAACGACCGTTATTTCCAACGAGAATACTATACATCAGGAGCATTACTATATACTCCGACTAGTCACTGGAGCATGGTTTATGCGGCAGATTACATATATAATAACCTAAATGCCAATACTCCTAACAATACAAGCCCTTACCGGCATTCTATATTACAAACAGCAACTCTCCGATATCAAACTGATAACATAACAGCTGTTGCCATACTACTCGGATCGATATATCTTAATGGTGCAAAAGAAGGAAACGGAGCTGAGAACCGGCGAAAATTATCCCCTTCCTTCTCTTTTTCATGGAAACCTTGTACAGACGGACAGCTATACCTTCGGGCTTCCTATAAAGACATATTCAGAGTGGCTACTTTTTCTGAAAACTACTTTGACCGGATGGGTAGCCGTGATCTTCGTCCCGAAAAGGCTCAACAATATAATATAGGTATCACTTACCAGAACAACTTTACAAGCTGGCTACCAGCAATCAGTCTGACATTGGATGGGTATTATAATAAGGTAAAAGATAAAATTGTGGCAATGCCCTATAATATGTTTATCTGGAATATGGTAAATTTAGGCAAAGTAGAAATTTGGGGAGTAGATGCCAATATAAACACCACTTTCCAACTTGCAAAACATTATTCCTTACTATTGACTGGAAACTATACCTATCAATATGCAGTAGATAAAACAGACCCGGAAGTCGTATATTACAAACATCAGATTGCATATACCCCACGTCATAGCGCAGGTGCTTCTTTAGCCTTGGAAAATCCTTTCATAAATGCTTCTCTTCATGCTACAGGTGTGAGCAAACGATATATTGCTTCCGAAAATCGTCCAAGTAATGAAATGGATGGATATATAGAATACGGACTTTCATTATACCGCAGCTTCAAGATAAAGAAGTTTACATATAATCTTCGGGGAGATATTATCAATTTGGGAAATAAACAATATGACATAGTGAAAAGCTACCCGATGCCGGGTAGAAGCTATAAACTAACTTGCAGTATTCATTTTTAAAAATTATATAAGTATGAAATTCAAACATTTATTTTTTGCAGCAGCCTTATTTAGTATAGCTCCGCTGTTCTGTGCTTGTAACGATGATGACAATGAGATCGAAGTTCCTAGAGATCCGGAAGAAGACCCTTCTTCACAACCCGACACGACTCCCGAAGTAACTTCGCCAACCGAGGCAACAGGCTTGTACGTTATTAATGCAGGTAATCTTAGCAACAATGTTAATGGAACACTTTCTTTTATTAACTTTGAAAAAGGAACAGCAAGCAATAATGTATTTTTTGACATAAACAAAAGAAGTTTGGGAAGTACCCCTCAAGATGCAATAGTGTACGGTTCGAAAATGTATATTGCCATATATGGTTCAAATATTATAGAAATAGTAGACAAAAATACAGCTAAATCCATCAAACAGATTGTTCCGACATCCACTCAAGGGGAAGGTCCACGTGATATTATAGCTGCTAATGGAAAAGTATATGTTTCTATGTATGATGGGTACGTTTCCCGTATCGACACCCTTAGTCTAACTATCGATGCAACATTAAACGTTGGTCCAAATCCAGAAGAGATGACAGTGGCCAACGGCTACCTGTATGTTGCTAACTCAGACGGAATGAATTACGGTGCAGATTATGCAAATGGAAAAAGTGTTTCTAAAATAGGCCTAAAGACATTTACAGAAGCAAAAAGAATACCCGTAGGACTAAATCCCACTAAAATTTGTTCTACTACGGAAGGAAACGTATATGTCTTAGCAATGGGTAATTATAATGACATATCAGCTAAAGTACAAAAAATTGACAATATGAATGTTGTTACAGATGTAACGGAAGCAACATTAATGACTGTAAAAGATAATACCCTTTACCTTATCAATGCTCCTTATGGCGCAACGGCAAATACTTATTTCAGTATAGATACAAAAACAGGAAATGAAACAAAAATTTAATAGATCAACCTGTTGATAGCCCTTGTGGCATCGCAGTCAATCCATTTACCGGAAACATTTATATCAGTTCTTACAATATGGTTGGAGGATGGCCAAGTTATACCACTGATGGCTATGTAAACGAATATTCGGCAAACGGCAAATTTACAAACAAATACAATGTAGGGGTAGGTCCATGCGGATTAACCTTCTTACTGAAATAATAAAATATGGTTTTGCTTCTCTTCACTTTTGATGAAGGAAGCAAAACTACAATTATTTCCCTCATAAATTAAATAATCTCATAAAACTTTCCTCACTTTTTTACCGTACTTTTGTACAGGATTCACAAACAAACCTAGAAAAATGAACAGCAAAGAATTACAGCTCATTATAAAATGTGGAGAAACCAGTACGGTACAATTCAAGGAATGCTTTCCCAACCAAGACAGTATTGCCGCCGAAATGGTAGCTATGTCCAATGCTCGTGGTGGAATGATACTATTCGGCATAAAAGACAAAACGGGAGAAATCATCGGCTTGTCTTATCAGGAAATCCAGCAACTCAATTCTATCTTGGCCAATATAGCCACTAACTTGCTTCGCCCGGTTATCTATATACAGACGGAAACCGTTATTGTAGATGAACGTTCCCTTCTTATCGCCCACATAGCAGAAGGTGATAACAAACCTTACAAGGATTTGAACGGGATAATCTGGACTAAACAAGGGGCGGATAAGCGCAAAGTAATGGAGAATAGTGAAATTATGCGTTTATTCCAATGCTCCGGCATACTGTACGCTGACGAGCAACCCATTCCTTTCACTTCCGAAAAAGATATCAACGGATATGCTTTGGACAACTTTATCCGCAAAGAATATGGTCGCGAAAAAGATTCATTCGGTATTCTATACACAGAACTTTTACACAACCTTCATATCATGAAAGAGGACAGAATGACTTTGGCAGGCCTGCTGTTCTTCGGCAAAGACCCTCAGCAGTACCGTCCAACTTTTGTCATCAAAGCTGTTTCTTTTTTGGTAACGATATAGGAGGTATCAACTATCGGGACAGTAAAGATATCACCGGCACACTGCCCGAATTATTTGAAAAGGGAATGTCTTTTCTGAAAGCAAATCTTCATAATATACAGGCAGGACAAGGATTTAATTCTATCGGAAAACTGGAAATATCAGAAGTGGCATTAGAAGAAATCTTGCAGAATGCCTTGGTACATCGTGATTATACGCGTAATGCACCGATAAGATTACTCATTTTTGATAACCGTGTAGAGATTATCAGCCCGGGATGCCTTCCCGATGGGTTGACGGTGGAAAGCATCAAACTGGGAAGCGCCGTAGTACGCAATCCTTTCATTGCTAATTTCTGTGCTAAAACGATGCCTTATCGCGGGCTGGGCTCGGGGATTATACGTGCACTTCAAGAAGAGCCGAATATAAAATTCATTAATGAGCCGGTAGGTATGCAGTTCATTTCAGTAATAGACAGAATCGCTGATGAGGGAGTAAACAAAGATGAGGGAATAAATGAGGGAATAAATGAGGGAATAAATGAGGGAATAAACGAACTTGAAAGCCTTATCCTCACCTTCTTGGAAAAGAAACCCGGTGCAAAAGGATATGAAATTGCAGAATATATCCAAAAAGGAGCTGCTACGACAGAGCGTTATTTACGATCACTGAAAGATAAAGAATTAATAGAATACAAAGGTTCCCGTAAAACCGGCGGATATTATAAAAAATAACATGAAACAAGTAATCCTATTCATCTTCTTACTTGCCCTTCTTTCCTCCTGCGGCGGAAAAAGCAAGAGTTCTTCTGTAATAGAAGCAGAAAAAGCAATCCCTTTGCGTTATGCAGAAAACCTCAGCCTGTCTGCAACCGAAGACTATACCATTGCCCGTCTGCGCAATCCATGGGATACGACCCGGATACTGCACACCTATGTCTTGGTTGACAAAAAAAAGTCCCTGCCTGCCGACTTGCCGGAAGGGACACTTGTCCGCACGCCATTGAGTAAGGCCGTTGTTTACTCATCCGTACATTGCGGATTGCTCAACCAGATTGGTGCATTGAAAAGTATTGGAGGAGTCTGCGATTTGAAGTATATCAAACTGCAAGAAGTGCAGGATGGCTGCCGCACAGGAAGCATCGCCGATGTAGGGAATGGAATGAACCCGGATATAGAAAAGATAATCGACCTGCACCCCGATGCCATTATGCTCTCCCCTTTTGAGAACAGTGGCGGATACGGACGGGTGGAGAAACTCAACATCCCCATTATCGAATGTGCAGACTACATGGAAACTTCGGCATTGGGACGTGCCGAATGGATGCGTTTCTACGGCCTTCTGTTCGGTGAGGCACAAAAAGCGGACAGCTTGTTTGCCGAGGTGGAAAAAAACTATAATGAGCTGAAAGCATTGGTTGCTCCCCTTTCATCTGCACCGAGCGTTATCAGCGAACTGAAGAATGGTTCGGCATGGTATGTTCCGGGAGGGAAAAGCACCTCCGCACGGATTTATGCGGATGCCGGGGCAAATTATGTGTTTGCCAATGACGAGCATAGCGGTTCTGTTCCCCTAGCCTTCGAAACCGTGTTTGACAAAGGGCAGAATGCAGACTTTTGGCTCATCAAATATAATCAGGCCATTGACAAGACTTATAAGGAATTGGAGCAGGACTATGCTCCATACACCGGTTTCCGCGCATTCAAGGAACGCAACATTTATGGATGCAACACAGGGAAGGTAGACTTTTACGAAGATTCCCCTTTCCATCCCGACCGGTTGCTGAAAGATTTGATAAAATATTCCATCCTACGCTTTTTAGAAGGGTATGAATTAAAATATTTCACTAAATTAGCGGAGTGATTTTGAAGAATAAAGGAACGAAATACGGTATCATACTGCTCCTCCTCATCCTTGCATTGACAGGAGCCAACCTGTTGTTCGGTTCGGTAAACATCCCCTGCCGAGGTGGTGTGGCATATCCTTACAGGCAATGAAGTAGAAAAGGCGAGTTGGAGTTTTATTGTCTGGGAATCCCGCCTGCCGCAAGCGGTTACGGCTTTACTCTGTGGAATGGCGTTAGCCTCATCGGGACTGATGTTGCAAACGACTTTCAATAATCCCCTGGCCGATCCTTCCATCTTGGGCATCAGTTCAGGGGCAAGTCTGGGGGTTGCTTTGGTCATGCTGGCAGGTGCAGGAACAATCACCGCCGGCGTATTTACTTTATCCGGTTTTATTTCCGTCATTATCGGAGCGTTTATAGGATCCATGCTGGTGATGGGAATCATTCTATTCTTCTCCACTTTGATAAAAACAGCATTATGCTGCTCATTATAGGTATCATGATAGGGTATATCACTTCATCTGCCATCTCCCTACTCAACTTTTTCTCCACGGCAGAAGGAGTACATTCCTACATGATTTGGGGAATGGGAAACTTTGGAGGAGTATCTTTACAACAGCTTCCCTTTTCTCTCTGGTTACAGCGACAGGGCTGCTGATTACCATACTCTTGATAAAACCTCTGAATGCCTTGCTGCTAGGCACACGCTATGCCGAAAACCTAGGAATTAACATTCGCCGTACACGCAACCTGCTGCTTATCGCCACCGGAATACTGACAGCAATAACAACTGCTTTTTGCGGTCCGATTTCTTTCATCGGACTGGCTGTACCTCATATCGCCCGTCTGATGTTGGGAACATCCAATCATAATTCCTTGCTGCCCGTCACTATGCTGACCGGCGGAGTGATTGCACTAGTTTGTAACTTTATCTGTATTTTGCCGGGCGAAACAGGTATCATTCCGCTAAACGCCGTCACCCCGGTCATTGGTGCGCCCATTATTATTTATGTCATTGTGAACCAACGTAAAATCCAGTATTTCAACTGATGGAAAAGCAAGCTGTTATCACCGCAACAGACCTATGTATAGGTTATCGCACCCATAAAGAAGAGAAGAAAGTGCACGAACACCTTTCTTTCGAGCTTTACCCAGGAGAACTGACCAGTCTGCTTGGAGCCAACGGAGCCGGAAAATCGACGTTACTTCGTACATTATCCGCCTCACAACCCTCTTTAGCCGGAGATTTACAATTACTGGACAAACCTTTACAACACTATTCGGAAAAAGAACGTTCCCGTACCATTGGCGTGGTTTTGACGGACAAGACCCAAGCAGGAGGATTGACCGTGTATGAACTGGTAGCTTTGGGACGCCAGCCGCACACGGGGTTCTTCGGAAGATTGCACCGGCATGACCATGCCATCATTCAAGAAGCCCTAAATGCCGTAGGAATCACTCACAAAGCACAAAGTTATACAGCCGAACTTTCGGACGGAGAGAGACAGAAAGTAATGATAGCCAAAGCATTGGTACAAGAATGTCCACTGATTATTCTGGATGAGCCAACCGCCTTTCTGGATGTAGTAAGCCGGATAGAAATCATGACTTTACTGCACAGACTGGCCGTGGAACAAAACAAGGCTATTCTGCTATCAACCCATGATATAGAACAAGCTCTAGTCCTGTCGGACAAGCTTTGGCTGTTGTCTAAAGAGAAAGGATTGCAATGTGGAGTGACGGAAGATATGATTCTAAGCCATCAGATGGACAACTTATTCTCACACAGTAATATCCGGTTCGATTATGATCACGGCATCTACTATCCAACCGTGAATGGAAAGCAGGAAATAACGGTGGAAGCGACAGATGAAACCTTGCTGCACTGGACTATCAACGCACTGAACCGTCACGGATATACTTGTCTGCAAGCCAAAAACGCTACCTGCCGGTCTGCCCCATCTACAAGTCATCGCCCCTGACTGCCTTGTACCTCACCCGGGACGGGAAACATCGGACATTCACTTCGTTCGGAAAAGTTGCTGGAAGAATAAAATAAAGACACGCATCAATCATTCCGAATTATGCACAGTATCTTTCTGTAAATCAACGACATGCTGTGCAAATATATTCTAAATTCCCCTGAAACGGTTTGCCATTCTCCGCTGCCAAATTCTACTTGACGTATATTGGTTGTTCTAATCCCTGTGTCATAGTTGCGGTTGCTTCCTTGCAGGGGAGCGTCATAAGGCGTATTTTTGTCCATCTGCATTTGTTGCTTCACTCGAGTGAAGAGGCGATTTCACTTAGGTGAACAGCCGTTTCCGCCTAGGTGAAACAGTTGCTTCACCCGGGTGAAATATCAAATGGAACGGAGTGAAAATATGATAGGAATAGGCTCTTGTTACATACGTAACAGGATTCGATAGCCGGAAGCATACCACCGATTGAGGGGGATTTGAGAAACCTTCACACAGAAAAGTGGTTAGTAATGAGCATGTTGCTGTGACGGAAACTTTTTTGTTC
>ENA-OQOA01000642-OQOA01000642.1-human-gut-metagenome-genome-assembly--contig:-NODE-642-length-14193-cov-2.940495_pt1 | contig 14193 bp, 14 predicted proteins | sample MGYA00242633_ERZ504888 | MGnify/ENA primary metagenome ERZ504888 (study PRJEB26092, sample SAMD00036372) | human gut metagenome | host: Homo sapiens | study: EMG produced TPA metagenomics assembly of... | reverse complement strand
AATTTCTTCGAGCGCGCCGGCCACCGCATCGGGCATGTCGGTGATCCAGAAATCGTTGGCGTAGCGCGGACCACGGTTCATGGTGCGCAGGGCGCCGATCGCGCCGATGCCGAGCTTGTGGACCGCCTGCAGCGCGAGCTCCTTGGTGCGGTAGAGCATCTGGGCGTGCAGCAGTAGGTCCATCGCGTCCGATTCGACCGGATTGTCGGCGATGCGCAGACCGCCGGGAATCTCGATGCGCAGACTGGCAGCCGAGCTGATGCCGGTGACGGACACGGTCAGGCTCATGGTCGCCTCGTCGTACGCCACCGTCGCCTCGACCGGAGCCTCGCCGGACCATGCACGCACGCCGCTGGCCGCGTCAACCGGCGCGACGCCGCGGAACACGACCGTCCAGTCGCGCAACTCGGGTACGGCGGACGTATCGCCGGTAACCGGCGCGACGGTGAAGGCGCTGGGCGACGCATCGGCCCCGCCCCACGTGAACGCTATCGCGGTGTCGGCGCTGGGGGCGCCCCACGTGCCGCGATCCTCGCGCATGACGAACGAGCCGTCGGCACCAGGGAACACCAGCACGCGCAGGGCCTGCGGGTTGGCGATAGAGTTGATCGCTTCGCCGGATTCCGCGACGTCCTGCAACGGCACGATCGCGCCGGCCTTGGCGAACACCGGCGTGCGGTCGAGCGAGCGCCAGACCTCCAGTCGGCGGCCAGCGGCGTCGGATGAGACGTATCGGCGGCCGTCGAAGAAGTCGAACCACTCCCCCTGCGGCAGCCAGGCGTCGGCGCGGCCGCGGCAGGCGGCGGCATCGTCCGGGGAGACGATCGGCGCGACCACGAGCTCGGTGCCGAAGCGGAACTCATCCGGCACCTCGTAGGCGTCCGGCGTATCCGGGTTCTGCCCAGTACCATCGGCTCGACCAGCGGACGGCCGGCTTCGGCGGCACGGTAGTTCATGGTGTACAAGTACGGCATCATCGCGTGGCGCAGACGCAGCGCGTCCACCATCGCGGCGCTCACGTCACGGTTGAAGTTCCACGGCTCCTTGCCGGAGAACGGCGAGTTGGACGAATGCAGTCGGTTGATCGGGCTGAACGCGCCGAGCTGGTACCAGCGGGCCTCCAGCTCTTCGTTGCGGTAGCCGAACATGTGGCCGCCGATGTCGTGGCTCCACCAGCCATACCCGATGTTGGAAGCGGTGGCGGTGAACTGCGGCTGGAAGGCGAGCGATTCCCAGGTCACGATCGTGTCTCCGGAGAAGCCGACCGGGTAGCGGTGGGAGCCGGGGCCGGCGTACCGGGAGAAGGTGAGCGGCCAGTTGCCGCCGCGCCCTGAGTCGAGGTAGTGCATGTGGTTGAGCATCCACAGCGGGTCGAGACCTTTCTGGCGGGTCACGCCGCCCTGCTGCCAGTCCAGCCACCAGAAGTCGACGCCTTCGGCCTCCATGCGGTGGTGCATGTCGAAATAGGCGTCCACGAAGTCCGGGTTGGTGAGGTCGAATTCCACGTTCTCCTCGGTGGCCGGGTCGATGCCGACGCGCTTGGCGACTTCGGGGTAGGCGTCCTCGAACGCGCGCACGCCGTCGCGCGGGTGGACGTTCAGTGTGGTGCGCAGGCCGCGCCGGTGCAGGTCGGCGAGGAAGGCCGGCGGGTCGGGGAACAGTTCGCGATTCCACGAGTAGCCGGTCCAGCCGGAACCGTACTTCGGGTCCACGTCGTCCACGCGATGCCAGTCCATGTCGATCACGGAGGTGGTGAACGGGATGCCCTCGCGCTTGAAGCGGTCCATCAGGGCCAGATAGCCGTCCTGCGTGTACCGGTAGTAGCGGCTCCACCAGTTGCCCATGGCGAAGCGCGGCAGGAGCGGCGTGGGGCCGGTCAGGCGATAGAAGTCGCGTACGGCCTCGATGTAGCGGTGGCCATAGCCGAAGAAGTACAAGTCCGTTTCGGCGGTGGCGCGCGGGGATACCCAGGTGCCGAACGGGTTCGCCTTGCCGTTCACCGTGTCGGTTTCGATGATGATGTTGGCGGCGGAATCGTCGATGACGGCCCAGCCATCGCGCGAGATCACGCCGTTGTCAAGCTCGATGGCGCCGTCCGCCTCGTCCAGCGTGCGGGCGGTGCCTTTGAGGTTGCCGCGCTGGGCGTCGCCGTAATGCCAGGTGTTGAACTGGGTGTCGGCCACGCCTTTGACGACCACGCTCAGGCCTTCCTTGCTGAACGGCTGCTGGTCGTAGACGATGGTCAGGGCCGCGGTGTCGATGATGACGCGACCGTCGCGCTCGGTGACGCGGCGTTCGACCGGGCTGCCGAAATCGCGGTTCAGGACGGTCTGGGTCGGACGGTTCTCGAATACGCCGGAATCGGACCATTCGAATCGCACGAGCGAATCGGTGATGAGTCCGATGCGCCAGTGCTCGCCGGACACCACATTGTCGGCGCGCATGGCCGGCGTGGCGTCGAGGCGGAAGTCCTGCGGATCGGGCGAGGTCGGAGACGACTGCTTGAGTTGTGGTGACTGTGCCATGGTTACCCCTTCTGTACGGTTATTCACGATGATACGAGTGATGCGGCCGCGGCTCCCCGGGACTGGTGGGAGACTGCGGCGCGGTTCGGATTCGGCCGAAACCGGCCGGGTTTACTTGCCAGAGCCGGTGGCGATGCCGGCGATGAACTGCTTCTGGAACACCAGGTAGACGATGACCACCGGGATGATGGTCACGGAGGTGGCGGCGAACAGTCCGCCGTAATCGGTGCCGTACTGGCCGGAGAACATCTTGAGGCCCACCGACAACAGCTGCTTGTCGTCATCGGTGATCATGAGGAACGGCCAGAGGTAGTCCTCCCAGTTCCACAGGAAGGTGAAGCTGGCGAGCGCGGCGATGGAATTGCGGCTCATCGGCAGCACCACCTGGTGGAAGATGCGCCAGTCGCTGGCGCCGTCGAGGCGGGCGGCGTGCGGGCGGAGCAGGGCATCCTCGGAGTTGTGGACGTTGAACAGCACGGGGACGTTCTTGTTGCCCTTGAGCGAGAGCGGGGTCTTGACCCAGTAGTCGCTCCAAGCCACCTGCGAGATCTTGAAGGTGACGTTCGGGTGGATCTTCTCGTACTCGTGGAGCATGGAGATCACCGGGTCAGTGCTTTCGTCGCCCCAGGACCAGTAGCCCAGTTCGATGGGCTGGCCGTCGTTGACCAAGTGGTTGGGGTCGTAGGTGATGGTGTCGCCCATGACGGCCAGGCCCATGACGGCCAGGCCCTTGTCGGCCTGGGTGTCGACGACGCCCGACGAACCGCTCGAACTGCAACCGGTTGCAAGTGCCATAATGCTCACGGTTGCAGTCAGCGCGGCGAGAGATTTCTTGATCTTCATTATCTCCCTTACTTCCTCGCAAGCTCTAAGTGAACACGGTTCAGTATACGGGTGTCGAACTAGTTCGGCAACCCGGCTTTCTCAGCCATGCAAACCGTTACATTTGCAACCTGTTACATTCCAAAGCTATTGAGACCATATTGGTCTATATTTTCGGCGTGTCGCAATATCGCAACCCATTGCACTATGACTGTCGTAAAACGTACTGCAATGATTTACAATGAAGAGAAGTTTGTCACACCGTCAACTTTGAAAAACCGGGAGGGGCCATGAAAGCCAGCATCGAGGACGTCGCCAGGCAAGCAGGCGTCTCCACCGCCACGGTCTCCCGCGCGTTCTCCCGCCCTGACATGGTCTCCGCCAAAACGCGCGCCAAGGTGATGGAGGCCGCCCAACAACTCGACTTCTCGGTATCCCGCATGGCCGGCATCCTCAAATCGGGCCGCTCCCACCGCGTGGCGCTGCTGGTGGGCAGCAGCAAGCTCGACTGGTTCACCTCGCGCATCATCGAAGGCCTCAACGAAGTGCTGCGATCGGCCGGCTACGATCTGGTCATCCAACCGATCGGCGACGCGGGCGCGCGCGAGGAGTTCTTCGACGAACTGCCGGTGCGCGGCAACGCGGACGCGGTCATCGTCTCGTCGTTCGCCATCACCCCGGCCGAAATCAGGCGACTCAACACCACGCGGATCCCGCTCATCGGCATCAACACGGCCTCGCAGGGGTTCACCGCCTCCGTGGGCATCGACGACAAGGCCGGCATCCGGCTGATCGTGCGCCATCTGACCACGCTCGGCCACCGCAACCTGTTGTATTTGTACGAGACGTTCGATGCCACGATGGGCTTCAGCTCGCACAACCGCGTCACCGGATTCCTGGAGGCGTGCAGCGAACTGGACGGCGTGACCGGCCAGACGATGGACATGCAGGCCGGCGACGATCCGGTCGACGCCGCCCCTCACCGCGCTGCTCGCGCGCGACGACGCCCCAACTGCCCTGTGCTTCCATCAGGATTCGCTGGCGATTCCGCTGTTCTTCCGCCTGCGCCAATGCGGCATGGCGATTCCGGCCGACCTGTCCGTCACCGGATTCGACAACAGCACGTTCTCGGGCGAGGTGGGGCTGACCACCGTGCGCCAGAAGCCGTACGACATGGCCGTCGCCGCCGCGCGCAAGGCCCTGGACCTTATCGAGGGGCGCACCCTGGACCAGCCGCACGAGATCTTCCCCGTGCAACTGCTGGTACGCGACTCCACCGCCGCGCCGCGGGTGCGCGGCTGAGCGGGGCCGAATCAGTCGTCATTCGGGCCGCTGTTGTCGGACTGGGCTTTGCCGTTCCTGCGAGCTATCGCCATGAACGTGACGCCGACGATGACGGGCAGGAGGATGGCGGCGAGCGTTGCGGCGCGGCGGATGGCATCGGACGTTGCCTTTCCGGACTTGGCGTCGCCTGACTTGGCGGACGCTGCGGAATCGGCGGACTTGGCGGCGGTGTCATCGCCCTTATGCGGTGTTTCGCCGGTGAACCAGGCGGGATCGGACGGATCGTCTTTCCGGGTGCCGGTCCAGTTTGCGGGCGTCGCGCCGGCGTATAGGGCGACGGCCGAGCCCTTGGCCACGGTGCCGGTGAAGGTGCCGGCCACGGCGTTGCGGAAGCCGATCATGCCGCGGATGGCGGTCCAGCGTTGCGCGCAGTGCCAGGTGCCGGCGGTTTCGATGCCGTCGGTCGGACAGGTCATGTCCGGCACGGAGGTGCGGGTGGCGCCGGGAGCGCCGTCGTCGACGCCGGCGTAGTAGTAGCCGGAGAAGATGTGCGGCTGGCCGTAATCGTAGGCGAGCATGAAGGCGTTGGCGAGCAGGTAGCTGGTGCCGTCACGGGTGGTGAGCGAGGAGCCGTTGCGCTCGGTGTCCCAGTTGGTCACCCATACGGCCGCCTTATCGGAATCCACCCAGGTCGGTCCGCCGATGGCGTCCAGGCCATCCGAACGAATCGATGCAGGCCGGCTTCGACATGGACCTCTACCTCGACTGGCGCCGGGACGGCCACCCGAACGGCTACAACCTGTTGCTGCGCAATACCGACACGCCTATGGAGCACGAAGGCGATTCCAGTTACTTTCAACGCCGATTCAGGTGCCTCAATCGCCTCATTCCTCACCGGGAATACCCTGCCGGACGAGCTCTCTTCCGACGCCGACGTGCTGCTCAGTCTTAGTGAACCGGCCGTGAGCGGCGGGCAGCTGACGCTCTCCCCGCAATCGTTCGTCGTGTTTGGTTAAACCCGTTCGACCTCACCTCCGCCGGCGAGGCTGTCGGCAAAGTCGACTGGGGATAGTCAACGGGCCATCACGACAAACACCAACACCTCTAGCCTCGTCCAACTCACCGAATGTATTGCAATCGTTGTCAATATGAGTTACGGTAGAGGCAGAACAGCTCGAACATTGGTCTGTCAGGTTGCCGGAACCTCAACGCAGAGCGGCCCTCGAACAGCAATGCAAACGACTAGCAGTACCCGATTTGCAAGCAAGGAGTCATCATGACCGACGCATACGGCAACGACGCAGCAACCAGCACCGGCACCATCGCAGACACCACCAACAACGCCGCTTCCGGTGCCCCGCAGCGCGCGGAAAGCACGGAACGACTCGCCCGCCCGCTCATCAAGCTCGCCAAAGCCTGCGGACTTGCCACCTCATTCATCGACCAGCTCGGCACCTACACCGAAATCAGCGACGCGGCCTTGGTCGCCGTACTCAAGGCCCTCGACGTGGACGCATCCAGCGACGAGGCCATCGTACGCTCCATGACCCAACTTGAGGTGGAAAACAGCAAACGTTTGCTCCCCTCCACCATCGTCGCCACCACCGGCAAACCGACCGGCATCACCCTGAACTGCTCGTCGGACGCGGACATCACCGCCTCCATCGAACTGGAGGACGGCACCGCGTTTGGCCACTTTGCCCTGCTGCCGAACCTCAATTCCGGCAAGCCGGACTTGACCATCGCACCCGACCTGCCGATGGGTTATCACACGCTGACCGTCACGGTTGACGGGCGCGAGGGCAAGGCGGCCATCATCGCCGCCCCCGCGCGCATTCCCGTGCCGGAGGCGGTCGCCGAGCACCAGCGGTGGGGCTGGATGACGCAGATGTATTCCGTGCGGTCCCGCGAATCGTGGGGTATCGGCGATTACGGCGACCTGAAGCTGCTGCTGGCGGACGCGGCCGACAAGTCCAAGGCCGACTTCATGCTCATCAATCCGATTCACGCCGGCGCGCCGATTCCGCCGCTTGAGCCATCGCCGTATCTACCGGAATCGCGCCGATTCCTCAACGTGACGTACATCCGACCGCAGGATATCCCCGAATATGCCACACTGCCGGCCGACGTGCGCGCGCAGGTGGATGCGCTGCATGATTCGGTGGCCGCGCACAACGACGAATCGACCCCGATGGACATCAACGCGGCGTGGGAGGCCAAGCGCCCGGCGCTGCGCCTGATCTTCGAAGCGGGCCGCAACAACAAGCGCGAGCTCGAATTCGAGCATTTCAAGACCACCGCCGGCCCGGACCTCGATTCCTTCGCCACATGGTGCCTGTGCTTCGAGGTATGGGGCGCGCCGTGGGGCGAGAACCGTTGGTTCTTCGAGAAGACCATCGACGACCCGGCCGTGCGCCAGCTCGTCGAGGAGCACCACGACCTGTTCGAGTTCAACCGCTGGCTGCAGTGGATCGCTGCCGAGCAGGTGAACGCCGCGCAGCAGGAGGCGCTGGACCACGGCATGACGCTGGGGCTGATGCAGGACATGGCCGTGGGCGTGCACGGGCTCGGCGCGGATGCCTGGGCCAATCCGGAACGCTTCGCCTCAGGTGGCGTCACGGTCGGCTGCCCGCCGGACTTCTACAACCAGCAGGGCCAGGATTGGGGCCAGCCACCGTTCAACCCGCGCTACCTGGAGGCCACCGGCTACCAGGTGTACCGCGAGATGGTGCATTCGATGTACGAGCACGCGGGCGCGGTGCGCATCGACCATGTGCTGGGCTTGTTCCGCCTGTGGTGGATTCCGCAGGGGCTCGGTGCCCGCAACGGCGCATACGTGACGTACAACCACGAGGCGATGTTGGGAGTACTGGCCATCGAGGCCACGCGCGCCGGAGGCATGGTGGTTGGCGAGGATCTGGGCACCGTACCGGATTACGTGCGCCGCATTCTGGCCGATCACGGCGTGCTCGGCACTGACGTGGAATGGTTCAACCGCGTGGACGATTCGCCGAACGCCGGCGACCCGTACCGCGCACCCAAGGACTATCGCAAACAGGCATTGGCCTCGGTGACCACGCACGATCTGCCACCCACCGCCGGCTACCTGAACTTCGCACACGTCAAGCTGCGCGAGGAGCTGCATCTCCTGAGCGAGCCGGTGGAGGCATTCGCCGCCTCGGCGATGGCCGAGCGCACGGCCATGATGAACCGTCTGGTGGAGAACGGCTATATCTCGCAGACCGTGGCGGATGATGTGGAAGGCCATGTGCAGGAAATCGTGGAAGCGATGCACGCCATGCTCACCGATACGCCGTCGCTGCTGCTGCAGGCAGCGCTGGTGGACGGCGTGGGCGAATGCCGCTCCCAGAATCAGCCGGGCACTTCCAGAGAGTATTCGAACTGGCGCGTGCCGCTGGCGGACAGCTCAGGCCACGTGGTACATACCGACGAGGTCTTCGACCTGCCACGCGTGCAGTCCCTAGCCGCCGTGATGCGCCGAGAGAAGCGGTGATCGATTCCGGCAATGGGAAATTGGTCTAAATCAGCCGTTGTAGATGACTTTGTTTTAGCTTGTCGCTAGAGCGAAGTCATCTGCATGGCCTCGTTGCCGAGGCCAGCTCCAAGTCTCACGCGACTCTCGCCGCCGCTTGGTTCACGCTTCGCCGGATGACGCATTGTCCCGCCCTTGGGACGGGTCTGTCTTCCGCTTCCTCCACGCGCGTTTATCGTCTCCGGGGCACTCCCGGCGACTTGGATGTTGATGGCCGCGTTCAGATCACGGTCGATGGACAGTCCGCACTTGTCGCAATGGTAGACGCGCTCGGACAGGGACAGTTTGGTTTTCACCGTCCCGCAGTTCGAGCAGGTCTTCGAGCTTGGATGCCAGCGGTCGATGACGTGCAGTCTCGTACCGGTGCGTGCGGTCTTGTAGGTCAGCTGGCGTCGGAACTCCGCGAATGCGGCGTCCTGGATCGATTGGGCGAGCCCGTGGTTTTTGACCATGCCCGCCACGTTCAGGTCCTCGATGCTGATGTCCGCGTAGGTATGGGCGAGCATGGCGGTGGTCTTGTCCAAGAGGTCGCGTCGCAGGTTGGCCACACGTGCGTGCAGGCGCGCCACGTTCGCCCTCGCCTTGCGGCGGCGGTTGGAGCCCTTGCGTTTGCGGCTCAGGCTCCGCTGGGCTTTCCTCAGACGCGTGAGATTCGACTTCAAGGCGTGCGGGTTGCGTATCACGGTGCCGTCCGACAATGTGGCGAGTTCCTTCACGCCCAAGTCGATTCCGACGCTCCCGCCCTTCGGGGGCTTGGGTGCGGGATCGTCGGCTCGTTCGACGGTCAGGCTGGCCTGCCAGCGTCCCGCACGGCGGGACACGCTCATGCGCAGCACCTTCGCGCCGTCCACTCGCTTGGACGCGTCCTCCATGCAGTGCACACGGCCTATCCTCGGGAGTTTCAGCGCGTATGAGTCATGGTCGACGGGGCCGAACGAGCCGGTCGTATACGCGAAGCGCCGAATGCCGGAGTCCTTGGACTTGAAGCGCGGGAACCCCATCCTGCGGCCTTTCCGCCGCCCCTTGCGGGACTCGGAGAAGTTCTTCAGCGCGTCGGCCAATGATTCGAGGCCGCTGTTGTATGCCTCCTTGCTGTTCTCAGGCCACCATGGTTCTCCCGTGGCCTCGTCCACGGCGAGTGCGTCCTTGGCCTGGTTCCACCACTTACGCAAGGCATAGTACGACCATTCGGGGGCATCGCCGCGTTCGAGCACGTCCCTGACGTGCGCCAGTCCCTTGTTGTAGGCGAATCGCGCCGCCCCGGCGTGCGATTCCAACAATCGTTCCTGCCGTGGCGTCGGGTCGAGCGTCACCTTGACGGCCTCAAGCATCATGCGCCGCCTTCAACGCCGCGTCCGTCTTGCGCTTGGCTGCGCGCCTCCCATAGAGGCGGGCGCAGAACGAGGTCAGCACCTCGGTCATGTCGCACACCAAATCATCGTCCAGTTCCGTGTCGTCCACCACGATGAGCTTCCGGCCTTGCGCGTTCAACGCGCTTTCGATCAGTCCCGCGTTCATGCGGGCGAGCCTATCCCTATGCTCGACGATGATCGTGCCGATCGTCGGGTCGGAAAGCACCTTGTTGAGTTTGCGACGCCGGTCGTTCATGCCTGAACCGGTCTCCGTGACCCCTCGTAATCGAGATAGCCGAAGACGACGACTTGTTATGGGCATGTTATCGTTGTCATGACAATGATTGTTCGCGACGGCGAAGGAGCGACGGCATATGACCAAGGCAAGCATTCAAGCGGTGGCCCGCGAGGCCGGCGTTTCCGTATCCACGGTGTCCCGAACCTTCGCCAAGCCGGATCTAGTGCTTCCAGAGACTCGAGACCGAGTGATGACCGCGGCCGAAAAGCTCGACTACTCCGTCTCTCGCTCGGCCGCCGCACTGAAGTCCGGCCAGTCGTTCCGCATTGCGCTGCTGGCCAGCGAGACCATCACCACCTGGTTCAATGCAAACATCTTCGCCGGCCTTGACTCGGCGCTGCGCCCCTCGGCTACGACACTGTGCCCTACCCCATGCGCAACGCCGCCGAGCGCCATGACTTCTTTGCGGATTTGCCCGTGCGACGCAATGCGGATGCGGTGATTGTCAGCTCCTTCGACATTGAGCCGGCTGAAGTGGAGCGACTGAAGCATATGCACGTGCCGATTGTCGGCATCAACATTCCCTCCACCGATGGGTTCGACGCAGGCGTGAGCATTGACGATTACGCCGCCACACGTTCGGCCATCGAGCACCTGATTGCACTCGGCCACCGGCATATCGCGTTCGTCGGCAGCGCCCCGACCGAAACCAACATGCGCTACAGTGCCGAGGCTCGTTTGCAGGGCGTCATTGATGCCGCTGCCGCCCATCCGGGGATCGAGCTAACGCCCCTGAGCATTCAACGCGGTCTTGGCGAAAGCAACGCGGCATTGAACGCCGTACTGAACGCCTCCCCCAGCATCACCGCCTTCTGTTTTGAGGATGATGAAATGGCCGCACCCGTGCTGTATCGCCTGCGTCAATACGGGCGGCGGGTACCTCAGGACATCTCCATCATCGGCTTCGACGATTCCACCCTGTCCGCCGCCGTGGGACTGACCACACTGCATCAGGACCCGTTCGCAATGGGCGTGGCCGCCGGGCACATGGTATTGGATGCCATTGCGGGCAAGTCAATCGAACCGGCATTCGTACGGCCGGACACTCCGCTAATACTGCGCGAAACCACCGCGCCGCCTGCCGCAACAGCAGCGTCCGCGCAGGCGTGACTACGTTACCACCGCAAAACGCCGATAAATCGACTTTTGCATGCGTAATTCACATGATATCGTTGTCATCATCAATACAACGGTTGGGCCTTCACACAGCAGTTCGAGCACAACCGGAACAACCCAACCACAACGCACCCGGAACAGGAAGGAATCGGCATGACCGCCAACAACCTCAATGACGACTGGTGGAAGCAGGCCGTCGTCTACCAGATCTACCCGCGCAGCTTCAAGGACGTCAACGGCGACGGACTCGGCGACATCGCCGGCGTCACCGAGAAGATGGATTACCTGAAGAACCTCGGCGTCGACGCGATCTGGCTCTCCCCGTTCTACCCCTCGGATCTGGCGGACGGCGGCTACGACGTGATCGACTACCGCAACGTCGACCCGCGCCTAGGCACCATGGACGACTTCGACGCGATGGCCGAGGCCGCGCACGAGGCCGGCATCAAAGTGATCGTGGACATCGTGCCCAACCACACCGCCGACAAGCACGTGTTCTTCCAAGAGGCCCTCGCCGCCGAGCCCGGCTCCCCGGCGCGCGACCGCTACATCTTCCGCGACGGCCGCGGCGAGCACGGCGAACTGCCGCCCAACGACTGGCAATCCTTCTTCGGCGGCCCGGCCTGGGCGCGCGTGGCCGACGGCCAGTGGTATCTGCACCTGTTCGATAAGGCGCAGCCGGACGTCAACTGGAAGAATCCGGACATCCACGAGGAGTTCAAGAAGACCCTACGTTTCTAGGTCCGACCACGGCACCGTACGGCTTCCGCATCGACGTGGCGCACGGCCTGGCCAAGGATCTCGAATCCAAGCCGTTGGAAGAGCTCGGCCGCGAATACAGCGTGGTCGGCGTGCTGAATCATGACTTCAGCCACCCGCTGTTCGACCGTCGTGAGGTGCACGACATCTACCGCGAGTGGCGCAAGGTGTTCAACGAATACAACCCGCCGCGCTTTGCCGTGGCCGAGGCGTGGGTGGTGCCTGAGCACCAGCACCTGTACGCTTCGATGGACGAGCTGGGCCAGTCCTTCAACTTCGACTTCGCGCAGGCCAACTGGTATGCCGACGAGTTCCGCAAGGCCATCGCCGCGGGTCTTAAGGCGGCGGCCGAAACCGGCGGCTCCACCACCACGTGGGTCATGAACAATCACGACGTGCCGCGCAGCCCCTCCCGCTACGGTCTGCCGCAGGTCAAGGGCGCGCCCTACCACCAGCTGCCGCACGACTGGCTGCTGCGCAACGGCACCACATATCCCGAAGACCGCGAGCTCGGCACCCGCCGTGCCCGTGCCGCCGCGCTGATGGAGCTCGGCCTGCCCGGTGCCGCATACATCTATCAGGGCGAGGAACTGGGCCTGTTTGAGGTGGCCGATATTCCGTGGGATCACTTGGAGGATCCGACCGCCTTCCACACCACCCGCAACACGATGGACAAGGGCCGCGACGGCTGCCGCGTGCCGCTGCCGTGGACCGCCGCCGATGAGCCGGCCTTGGCCGATTTCAGCCGTCCGGCTCCGGCCGATGACGGTACCGGCGAAAACCATGTGCCGCTGTGCGCAGCCGGCCAGTTCGGCACGGGCGCTTCCTTCGGCTTCTCGCCGGCTACGCGCGCTGAGGGCGTGACGCCGGCCGCCGACCCGCACCTGCCGCAACCGCTGTGGTTCAAGGATTACGCGGTGGACGTGGAGCAAGCCGACCCGGACTCGATGCTCGCGCTGTATCGCGCCGCACTGGCGATTCGCCAGGAGTCGCTGACCGCCACGCGCGACACCACGGCCGAGCAAGTGGACATGGGCGACGATGTGGTGGCGTACACCCGCGCGGCGGTTGGCGGGCGGGTGTTCACCTCAATCACCAACTTCGGCAATGCCCCGGTCGCGCTGCCCGATGGCTCCGTGGTGCTGGCGTCCGGCCCGCTGACCCCCGAAGGCCAGCTCCCCACCGACACTTCTGCGTGGGTTATCAAGTAGATCCCTTGGAATAAGCGAAAGGCCGCCGTTCCGAATGAATCGGAGCGGCGGCCTTTTGGTATGCACTGGGGACCACCCTCAGGCGCTTACGCGCCAGCGTACTGCAACACGGACAGCCTGAAGGCTGCGATTGCCGGCTCGCTGTTCGTGCGCACCTCACCCGAGGGGAGCCAAGGAAGAATCACTGAACCTGGGCGCGGGCGATCTTGCCGGTGAAGGAGTTGGCCTCGTCGGCATCCTTGACGCCATCCTTGTTCCAGGAGAACATGGCGCGCAGCTTCGGGCCGACGGTCTCGATGCGCACGTTGGAGTACTCCTCCTGCAGCTCCTTGAAGTGCGGGGCGCCGGCATCCTGGTCGTCAATGAACTCCTTGGCGAAGGAGCCGTCCTGGATGCGCTGCAGGTGGTATTCCATGCGCTTGCGGCAGTCCTCGTTGATGACGGTGTTGACGTAGTCGCCGTACTGAGCGGTGTCAGAGCAGGACCAACGAGCCTTGTTCAGGCCACCCTCGTTCATGAGGTCGACGAGCATCTTGAGCTCGTGGCAGACCTCGAAGTAGGCGATTTCAGGCTGGTAACCGGCGTCGGTGAGGACTTCGAAGCCCATCTCGACGAGCTTGTTCACGCCACCCATGAGCACGTTCTGCTCGCCGAACAGATCGGTCTCGGTCTCTTCCTTGAAGGTGGTCTTGATGGCGCCGGCGCGCAGGGCACCGAGGGCCTTGGCGTAGGCCAGGGTCAGAGCCCAGCCGTCGCCACGCGGATCCTGCTCGACGGCCACGACGACCGGGACGCCACGGCCAGCGGCGTACTCACGACGAACGATGTGGCCCGGGCCCTTCGGGGCAACCATGAACACCGGGTGATCCTCAGACGGCTTGATGTAACCGTAGTGGATGTTGAAGCCATGAGCGAACGCAACAGCAGCACCCGGCTTGATGTTGGGCTCGACGTCGTTGGCCCAGATCGTGCGCTGGTACTGGTCGGGGGCCAGAATCATGATCACGTCGGCCTCGGCGGAAGCCTCGGCCACGGACTTGACCTCGAGGCCCTGCTCCTTGGCGAACTCGACGGACTTGGAGGTCGGACGCAGGCCGACGACCACGTCGACACCGGAATCGCGAAGGTTCAGCGCGTGGGCGTGGCCCTGGGAGCCGTAGCCGATGATTGCGACCTTCTTGCCTTCGAGAACAGAGAGATCACCGTCGTTCTCATACCAGATCTGTGCTGCCATTATTGGCACTCCTTTTCAGTAGTGGGTTGTGGCGCCGCG
>ENA-OQOA01000639-OQOA01000639.1-human-gut-metagenome-genome-assembly--contig:-NODE-639-length-14250-cov-3.781774_pt1 | contig 14250 bp, 10 predicted proteins | sample MGYA00242633_ERZ504888 | MGnify/ENA primary metagenome ERZ504888 (study PRJEB26092, sample SAMD00036372) | human gut metagenome | host: Homo sapiens | study: EMG produced TPA metagenomics assembly of... | reverse complement strand
CAACCAATAATAAAAGCTCTAGCTGCTCTTAGTTCCATTATTCCTTGTTCCTTTGCCTCCAAAGAAGGAGCGGGTACTTTACCACTCTCAATCAATTCTATAGAATAATTAGCAAATAAAGCTCCCCGATACATCCAATCCCAAAATTCTTTAATATTAGCCAGCTCAGAATTCCAATCATGATAATGAAAATGCATATATTGGCCACCATCATACCAACCTGTGGCAGTAGGAGGAGATACTATTGCATCTCCAGTCACTTCATTCGCTGTCCAAAATCCCGTATGGCTAAACACTCCACGTAAAGGTGAATATACACTTGAAACCACAGATTTAAAATCTTTTACCGTATATTCATAACTATCCTGTGTTATTGAAGAATATACTTTTTCTGTTAAATCATTACTACAACATGACATTATTCCCGCCAAGCTTATAGAAGTAACTATACCTACTATCTTATTTATTGTTTTCATAATATTTAGAATTTAAATGACATACCAATTGTATAAGTTCTAGCCGAAGGATATCTATAACGATTATCTATACCTGGATACATTCCGTTTACAGGAGTTTCCGGATCTATACCACTATATCCAGTAATAACAGCAAGATTAGAAACAGAACCAAAAAAACGAATATTTTTTCAACCAATTCCATCTTGTATTCCAAGTATAGCCTAAAGTCAGATTATCAATCTTCCAATAGTCACCATTTTCAATATGATAACTTACGTAAGCCAGTGGTTGATCTACAGCAAGAGGACGTTTCCCAAAGACAGGATCAAAAGCTTTCTCCATTACATTCCATCCTGCAGTAAACATAGCAGGTACCCCATGAAAAGCAGCAGCCGAATTCCATATTTGAAAACCAAAAGCCCCACGCATTGTAAGACTTAAATCAAAATTTTTATATCCAAAAGTGTTATTCCAATTCACATAATGTTTCGGCAAGCCATTACCTAATACTTTTTTATCAGAAGGAAGCGCATCATTTATAGATTTTGGGGTTCCATCTTCACCCTCTATTATCCAATGCCCATCATCATCTATATCAATAGACTTATATCCCCAAAAATTACCGAAAGATTGCCCCTCTTGTATTCTGTGTGTTGCCTGCCACATAGGAGATCCCGTTGTCCCCGTATCTAAATATGTACTTGCAACAAATTTACCAGAAAGTGTCACTAATTTATTTGCATTACTAGAATAGTTTATATTTGTTACCCATTGAAAATCTTTTGTTGAAACAGGCGTTACCTGTATAGAAACTTCTACCCCTGTATTACGTATAGACCCTCCGTTAGCTTGTATTGTAGGAAATAAATATGGAGGTGAAGGAACATTATATTCCCAAATCAAATCCTTAGTTGTTCTTCTATAATAGTCAATGCTTCCGGTTAACCGATTATCAAAAAAGCCAACATCTAGGCCAACATTAAGTTCCTCTTTCTTTTCCCAACGGAGATCTGGATTCGTATTGGAACTAGGATGAACAGACTTAATCCAAGTGCCATCATAATATGCATAATCATTAAAATTAATCGAACGAAGAGACATATAAGGAGAATATGGTTCCGTACCTGTAATACCAAATCCCGCACGTATTTTCAATGCAGAAAGAGATGACACATCCTTTAGAAAATTCTCTTCCACTATATTCCATGCTACAGATACAGCTGGAAAAGTTCCCCACTTATAATTCTTACCAAATTTAGTAGATCCCTCCTGTCTTATACTAGCAGATAAAATGTATTTTCCTTTATAATTATAATTCAAACGAGCAAAATAAGCAATCAACAAATTCTCCCTTTTCTCCGAATCTTCATTAGCTTTTCCATCACGTAAAGCTTGACCTTCACTCATATTATTATATGTATAATCATCTGAAGGAAAATCCCAATTTTGCATCCAATAATCTTCATACCCACTTTTCATCCAACTATACCCTCCCAACAAAGTAAAATTATGATCTTTAAATAATGTCTTATTGTATTGAACTGTCAATTCAGATAATGTTTCATATGTAGATTGTGTACCACGAGATGCATATCCATTCTTACCATTTTTAGTAGTTGAAGAATGTTGCTTCGTTTCATAATATCCTCGGATCTGATTAAAAATATTTTTAGATGCAGTATATTTAATATTTAATCCTGCAATAGGAGTAAATGCCAAATTAGCAAACATTCTTAAAGCAGTTTCCTTATTCTCTCCCTCTGTTTCCCATAAAAGAGCCAACGGATTTAAATAATCATTAATAGGTCTCTCTTTCCAATTTCCATTTTCATCTCTAACAGGATCTGTAGGATTAAATTGAATCGCTCCTGCATAAACATCTGTTTTATATCCACCACCATCTGCACCATCAAAATATTTTTTAGAGAACCATTCAACCCTGCATTAATACGCAATTTATCATTAAACATGCGATGAGTAACCTCAATGCGTGGATAAATGATCTGGTTGTCCGAACGTTGAATTATACCCTCCAAACTCCTATATTCAAGACTTGCCAAATAATTAGTTGTCTGACTTCCTCCTCTTAAACTTACATTATATACTTGTGAAATAGGAGTACGAGTTATTTCATCCAACCAATCCACATCACCACCATAATCAGTCGCACCACCATACCCTCCTTGAGCTACTTTCTCACGATATTGACCTGCTGTCATCATTGGCAACTTTTTCACGATCTGTTGAATAGAAATATAAGCATTCACATCTACTGTTGTTGGCATTTCCCCATTTACATGTTTTGTAGTAATAAGAATAACTCCATTAGTACCACGTGTACCATAAATAGCTGCTGCCGAACCATCTTTTAATACATCTATTTGTGCTATCTCATCAGGAGAAACAGAATTTAATGCTCCAGGAATTCCATCTATGAGAATTAACGGAGTGGTGTTTTGCCCTAATGTTGTGATACCACGCAAAGATAATTGGGAAGAAGAAAGAGGATTGGCATCTGGGGTTATAACAGCTAGTCCCGGAACTTGTCCACGAATCATCTGAGCAGCATCTGGAGAAGGGACCTTCAAAAAATTCTCTGATTTTACAGTGGCAATAGAACTAGCGACCTCCCCTTTCCGCTGTGTTCCATAACCAATAACAACAACTTCATCTAATAATTCAGAATCTTCTTTCAAAATAACTGATAAAGCCTTACCTCCCTTCTGTACTTTCAACTGTTGAGATTTAAATCCAATATATGATATATCTAATAAGGCATTTTCCTGAACTTCCAGCATAAAAATTCCATCAATATCTGTAATAGTACCATTTGAAGTCCCTTTTTCTTTAACTGTTGCTCCAACCACAGGGGCTCCATTTACATCTTTTACAATACCACTAATTTTAATTTTTGTTCATTCGCTACTTTTAGTTCCTGAATTCTTTTAATAACAATATTCTTCCCTTGTATTTCATAAGAAACATTTTGTCCTTTCAAAATCTGATTAATAGCTTCATCCAATTGATTAGCATCTATTGTTACCATCTTCCGAATATCCAAATCTCCAGCAATATACACAAATGAGAAACCACTTTTAGTTTGTAATTCCATCATCGCCTTTTTCACTGAAACATCATTCATTTTCAACGATATAAGTTGAGAGTACACACTTAAATTTAGGCATAATACAGCCCCGACCATCAAGATGGCCCTCCTTTTGTAATTCATAAATTTAGAATTTAAAAAATTAAAAACTTTTGTAGGAAGGCGATTTTAAGAAATATTTTTATTACTTTTGTCACATTCCTCAAAAAAGATCTCACATTTGACATTTTGAGGGAATAATATGGAAGCCGGGAGATTTCGCAGATCTTCCGACTTTTTTATATCCAGTCTTCCCACCCTTATTTTACGTACTTCTATTCATAGTTCTTTTTATTTAAGATTAGACAAATAGTTAATATAAAATTATTTCTTTATCATTTAAAGTATAATGTACCTTTTCCGTTGCTGATAATGCCTCCAGAATATCTCTAACACTTTGACCGTTTTTTATTAAAATTTCCATAAAAACGAATTTTTTTAAAGCATCATTAGCAAATTTAATTCGAACGCCATAATTACGTTCCAATATTTGTGCTACTTCTGGTAAAGGTATTTCATCAAAGAAAAGTCTACCGGTTATCCATTCTATATTTATTCCATCCCTTTTCCATTCTTTTTTCATAGTCTTTACTCTTTTATCTAATATCACCTGTTCATTAGGTAATAATAATAATTCCTCCTCTCTCTGAAGCTGATTATTTAAAACAATTCTTCCTTCTAACAGAGACACAACAACTTCTTTATCTTCAGGATAATCTCTAAAATTAAATTTAGTTCCAAGTACTCTTACTTGTAACTCTTTTGTTTTCACATAAAAAGGCATTTCAATATTACGAGCAACCTCAAAATAACCTTCACCTTGTAACTCAACATCACGATTGTATACTCCAAAATTTTGTGGATAAATAATACGTGATCCAGCATTAAGTATCACTATAGTACCATCTGGCAAACGGAGTCTTGTTTGTGATCCTATAGGTGTTTCCACCTCTATCCCCGTTTCCGTTAAAACATTTTTAAGATTACTTTTACCCCTCCAATACGAGAAATAAGAGATAAAACCTATTATTGATATAAAAGCCACATATTTATAGACTATTTTCCATCTTAGCCTCTTCCTCATCATCTTGTTCTTTTGATATGTATCCACCCGTTTCCTAAATAACTGGAAAGCCTCATCTTTATTATATATAGAGTTTTTCATATCACTTATGGCAGAAAACCAAATTTCTTGCCGCTGCATAAAATACTTTTCATTTTCCACAGACGCAGCTATCCACTCCTTCAGTTCATGCACAGCATTTCCATCCAACTCATTACTTAAATAGGATACTATTAATTCATCAATATGTTCTTTTTCTGCTTTCATCTTTGTTGTTTCTAAAGTGAAGACGATTTATTTTAAATACAGGGTAGTCCTAAAAGAAACTTTTTTCTGTTTCAACACGAAAAAATAAAATCAAAGCAATTAAATATTTGCTCAATTCAGTCTGAAGGAAAGATAATGCATTCTTTATATGATACTTAACCGTATTTATAGAAATACCTAATTCCTGAGAAATTTCTTCATATTTTTTCTCCTCAAATCTGCTTTTTTCAAAAACACATCTACATTCAATCGGTAGTTTGTCTATTGCCATACGGATTTCATGCTCCAATTCACGTTCCAATAATATTCCCAAAGGATAATTATCTGACTGCAAATACTTTTCTTCAGACATCTCTTCCGGTACTAGAACTGAAAATGAAATTTCCTTTTTTTCAGATCCAGATTTCAGATAGTCTATACAACGATTACGAACGGCCTTTATCAGATAACTTCTAATAGAAATAGTAATGTTTAAAGTTTCTCTGATTTCCCAAAGGTGAAAAATTACATCTCCGACTATAGTTTCCGATAAAAAATTATCGTTCAAATATTGATTTGCTACATGACACAAAAGAACATAATGATAATCATAGATGTATTTATAAGCATCTTCGTTGCCATTTTTCAGTTGTTCTACTATCAGTTTCTCTGTGTTTTCCATTTATTCTTTTGGAAAAGGAATAAAGTTAACGGGAACAAATTTAGAAATTAATTCTGAGGTAACCTTATAAAAGTGCAAAAACAAATCCGTTAATCTTATTATCACACCTTAAATGGTTACAATAAAGACTAACGGATTTCCCTATTCTAGTTTTACAAACTATATCCAACACCTCAGATAAAACGAATCTGAATCATCCCTCCATAAGGATTAAAATCGAAAAGAATCTTATCAGCATCCTTCTTTAGAAAAAGCTTTTTCCCATCTTGCCTAATCTCCGAAACTCTATTTCCCACAGATTTCAATACCATAGTCAGTGGTTCCGTAAATAATTGTGCATTCATATCCAAATGAGGAGTTATGTTATAGCCGTTTTCTTTTTCTAGCACATTCAAGCGAATTTTTTCTCGTTCTTTTGTATAGGCAGCCACCTCTCTAAATGTACCCACCCATATTTTATTTTCCAGAGCCTTTACCTTACTAAAATGTTCCCACAATATTTCGGGATTCAGAAAAGCATCATATCCTTGCGATATTCCATGTATCATTGCCACTCCCCATCTACCGGAGTTTACCAAGCTTTCCACCCATTTATCTAAAGACTCAGGAGTTGATTTCGATTTATCTCCCCCGATGGGATATTGTTCGGTACGTGTACCTACCCTGTTCTTTGAAGTTATTTTTAATATATCACTATTAACAGCATTGAAAGGATAACAGAATGTACGCGGTATTTTTCCTGTTTTCTCATAAAGTATACTGTCATTCTTCTCTACTTCCATTTTTACTTCCTCCAAAGAAACACGCTTTAAATTCGTATGTGACCAGCTATGACTGGATATTTCTTGCCCTTTGTCACTCATCTCTTTAATTTGCGCCCACGACATTCTCGGTTTTCCCTGCATAGCACTTTCATTCTCTATACATTTACCCCATATCCAGAAAGTACCTTTAAAGCCATATTTTTCCAATTTAGGGAAAAGCAACGTATAGTGTTCCTGTAAACCATCATCAAATGTATAACTAATAGCACATACTCTGTCACCCTTATAAGGTGCCACATAAACATCTTGTGTGAACCCGTTATCCCTGATCTCAGCCCCTGTCTGTTTCACCAATTCTATTCGAGGCGATGATTCCGGCATAGAAACATACTCTTCATATACTCCCGGACGGACAAGTATAGATATTGTTTTCTTGCCACCACCAACTGCCGCATTCACTGCTTCCTGAACTGTAAAGAAATCCCCACTCCCATCTTTCGCCACCACATAATCATAACGTCGCACATATTTTGCCAAAGCCGGCACTTCTTCCATCAAAGCGTCCACAACCAACCCGGCAACTATACGTCCACCATATATATTCAAGTGAGTATTATCAATTTTCCCTTCCGGACAAAATTCATATTGTCCTGCTGGAATCCACATAAACAATTTTCTTGAATTCTCGACTCCCATACCGGTAACCAAGTCATGGGTCAATTTATTCAAATCAATAAAAGGTACATTCATTTCTCCGGCCACCCGACGGGGAGATTCCAGATATTCCCCATGGGTATCAACCAATACCGGACCTTCTTTTTCATAACTACCCTTTATCTCCGTCACACCTTTAGGAGGGAAATTACGACGGACTATAGAATTGAACAGTACAGGATTTCCTCCCTTAGCACGTGTTTCATTCACAAAACGTCTTAAATTATCATCAAAGGTACTTCCGGGTTCTGTATGTAATGTGGCTCTAGGTTTCTCATCATTATGCCCGAACTGAATAAATACATAATCACCTTTATGAATTTTAGAAAGCACTACATCCCAACGTCCTTCATTGATAAAACTGAGTGAACTTCTTCCATTCATAGCGTGATTATCCACCACAACCTCTTCCGTAAAATATCCGGGAAGCATTTGTCCCCAACCACGCTCTATATTACCATTCTTCAGACTTTTATTCGCCATAGTGGAATCACCAATCATAAAAATAGTAATGGGTTCTTTTCTCTCAGCAATAAAAGCCGATAACAGGAGTAAAGCACATAAAGCAAGTAATACTTTTAATTTCATGTTTTTTCATATACATTTTATAAGTTTAAAAGATTCAGGCAAAAGTAAACAAGAACAAGAAAAGAAACCATAAAAAATGATACAAGAATATAGAAATTTGTTCAAAATCAATAGCTCAATTACTCTTTCAGTAAATAAGAACTAATAAAAAAATGTTCAAATAACATTTATTTGCCATTTGAACATTTTTTCAATCCTTCAAAGTTCACATCGAAACATAGGAGGTTCTCCCAAATAAACAAACTCTTCCAAAAAGACAAAAAAATGAATGTCCAACTGTCAGAATGATGCAGGCAAAGAAAGTAATTGATACATCAATGTATGTGCCATACGTTCTTGACCATTGGTATTAGGATGCAAACGATCATACCCCGAATCATAGAAATAAATAAGTTGTTCTTCAATCATCGGATTCATACCTGTAACCGAATTAAAATCTATTACAGGAACTCCCCACAAATTACCTGCTTCCTTAATGGCCTGTACATAAGCATCCACATATTCTCCGCATTTATTCTGATAGCTTTCATCCGGTTGTACATTCTTTTCGCCGAATTCCGCTAAAGAACGATGCAATGGGGTCAACAAAACAATTTGTTTATCGGGAAACAATTTTTTCAAATGACTCAAACCAATATTAATACGGCCTTTATACGTATCATTCGTCATTATAGGAACACGCCTTTTACGCGTTTCCAGTTTTTTAGTTTCACCACGGGCAGCCATCACCTGCTCTTCTTTCTCTGCAAACCAAGTCCCGACAGGTACGCTGCTATTAAAATCATTTGTCCCCATCAAAACCACGATGGCATCAACCTCTTCTCCATGCTCCTTTTTCAATTGTTCTGCCTGACGGGGTACATCATTCCATTGACGTCCACTCACTCCATACACATAAGGAGTGATATCCAACCATTCTTTCAAAAAATCCCAATACTTTTTTATGTTATCTCCATAACAATTGGGATCAGTTATCGAGTCTCCTATATAACCAACCTTTTTTCCATACCATGGATGCCGGATATAACCTTTATTACATGATTCTTTTCCACAGAGAGACGTTTCCTGTCCGTGTAACAGCAACGGACACGCTAATAAAAGAGCAAATACAATAAACTGTCTGTTTTTCATAAGCAACTATTATTTTTTCAATCAGTAAAGTGCCATCAAAGATATAAAATAAGAAATAGAAAATAACCATCACAGACTTTTATTTTCGTTTGTCCTCCTCTATCATTCATAAGACAAGAAGTTCGAAAGGTTATAATAAACAAAACTTTACACTTTTAGATTCATTTGTTAACAAGACACGACATATTTATAAAGCATGTTATAAAACGGCGAAATACAGACTAGAAACTTGCTATTATAAATAAAGTCCGTATCTTTGTAGTGTGTTTTTCATAGTATTAGATTTAAGGTTAACAAAAGATTGGCTGTCTGGGATAGATAGCCTTTTTTTATGCTTTAAAACAGGAGAATTTCTTCATAAAAAATTCAATATCCCAACAATCGCTTCTTCAAATTCTACCCAACCGAACACAACAAAAGTCAATAAGAAAAAGCAATACGTATATCTATCCATCGAGGCAATTTATGAACTACCTAGTCTTAACTAACGTTTATCCTATATATTTTTGGATTTATTTCAATAAAAGAAGACACTCTCATCACTGAGAATGTCCCCTATATTTAAACGAAACTTTAAAGAGAATTTATATATTTCAAATCTTATCTTCTATTCCACCATACTCGTTGCTCACGGCTATCATCACCATTCAAATCTGCTTTCACGGCAGCTTCATAATTTTCAAGATTACCTTGATAAATTTCGCTATCAAATTGATGGCGATAAGGAATATGATCAATCGTTGTACAAACCGGACCGACTTCTAGTTTCGGAATATCAAAACGACGCCAGTCAGACCATGCCTCAAAACCATCAGCCATAAAGCCACTAATCCAGCGTTGAAGAGCAATTTTGTTAATTTTATCAGCATCAGTACCTGTATAGGCAACTGCTTCCTGTGCCAAATATTCATCAACACCTTCGGCCCCCCATTGTTCGAACGATGCCTTCACACCAGCTGCATAAAGCTGGGCAGGATCAGCCTGAATCCAGCCACGTTGAGCAGCCTCAGCCTCGATAAGCAACATACGAGCAGCAGTAATAATGGGAAAAGTAGAGGTTACCTGTGTGAGCGAAGGATTATAAAAACAGCAGACTTTGTTCCACGTATTCACATCTGCAGACTCAATACCCAAAGGCATACCTTGGTATTTATCAAAATTCTTCAAGTCTTCATCCGTTACGCCCGCCTCTGCCTGTGTCTTACCGAAAGGAATCAGTGAACAAGTAGAGAACAGACGGTTATCTTTCAACTCCTTCAGCTGATCTACATAATACTTATTAGGGACAAAATTATAATTATTGTTTACACCATTATAATATAAATATCCCACAGTATTGGCCTCAAAAGTATAATTCAAATTATAGGCATTTTCTTCAATACCGCCATCGGCGTAAGCTTGAGCAAAACGCGAGCGTCCTTCGGCAGGATCCACATCTGCCAGTTTTATAGCAAGCATCATACGGGTAGAAGCATTCAGTTTCTTCCATGCACGAATGTCACCATCGAACAGGATGTCGGCTGTACTCAACGAGCCACTTTCATTAAACTGATTATACGCTTCCCTCAAATCGGCATCTAACTTAGCATAAATCGTTTCCTGTGAATCAAATACCGGAGTAAAATTTTCCTCACCTGCCTGAAACGCTTCTGTATAAGGAAGTGGCCCTAGAGCATCTGTAAGGTGCATATAGATGAATCCCATCAATGTACGTGCAACCGCAATCTGATTGGCATTATCACCAAACTGTACAATGGCAGGTTTACCTTTTTCAGCCTCATCACTATTAAAGTCAATAATCTTCTCGCAGTTCTTCAACGGATAAAGATAATAAGAACTTGTACTCATAGTAGGTCCGCCAAACGCACCATACTGATTATTATTTTTCTCGGACATATACCCCGGATACATTTGCGTCCACGGGTAATAATAATTTGAGTTCATAGAGAAGTATTTCACATAAGTACAAGCGTATGTAAACAACATACCAGTATTAGCCTCCGACGGTTCATTGGGATCTTTGTTAATATCGCCAAAGTCAGTCATATCACATGCTGTGAATGTTGCTGCAAAACTCAGAGATAAAAATAATAATTTAATATATTTCATAATGATTCTTCGTTTTATGGTTTAAAAAGCAAGATTAACGGTAAAACCTATCGAACGGGTTGCAGCGGCATTACCACCCTCAAAATATCCCATACCAATTTCAGACACATCCACATTAGGACAAGCTGAATAGATCAACCATGGATTGGAAGCATTAATTGCCACACTGACACGACTCAAACCGATATTTAGTTTCTTCAAAGTTTGTGACGGGAACACATACGACAATGACACTTCGCGAAGTTTCACGTAAGTACGGTCATACACCCATTCTTCCCATACACGGGAAGCTGTGGTATAATACAGTTTGGCATTGACATAGGTATCTACCTTATTACCATCCTGATCCACACCAGTCATGTGGATACCACCACCTTTGCTTACCGGTTCACGAACATTGACGCCACGGTCATTAAGTTCAGCTGTTTTATCAAGAATACCGCTACTGCTACCCCACATATTAGTATAGGATACAATCTGACCGCCTACAGAGAAATCAATATTAGCCGACAGACGGAAATTCTTAAAACTGATACTAGTATTAAAACCACCTGTGAAATCCGGATGGAAGTTACCCAGTTCATCTAGTGTATTCTGATTGTAAGTAGGTACATATTCACCACCATACAACGCCTTCTGCGAGGCACTCAGTTCATGGAAAATTATATTGCCATTGTCATCACGTTCCCATGTATTACCGGTTATCACACCAAGTGATTTACCAACCATAGCATAATTATACAAACGAGTTGTGAATGAAGTCCAATAAATAGAGTAAGAATCCACCCCATCAGCTAGTTCCACCAGTTTATTGCTATTCTTCGCTATATTGAAATTCATTTCCCATTTCCAGTTCTTAGTGGAAACGGGCATCCCGCCCAAACTCAATTCAATACCCCGATTACGAATTAAACCAGCATTCATCTTACGAGTGGAGTACCCCGATTGTGGAGCAGAGGTTACAGAGATTATCTGATCTTTGTCATCCCGAGTATAATAGTTGAAATCACCCCATAAACGATTATTGAACAAACGGAATTCCGTACCTATTTCATACGAAGTGGAAATAGACGGCTCAATATTATAATTTTTCTGAGAAGAAGGTTCATACATTGTAACATGTGAACCATAACTGGTATCTAGAGAATAAGTAGGATAAATATTATAAGCATCAAGCGTAGTACCTACCTGAGCCGCACTAGCACGCAGTTTCCAGAAATTCAGCCATTCTGCATTCACCCATTTATGAGCAAGGACAGAAACGGAAAGGCCACCATACCAATAGCTATTGTGATTAGGACTCAACGTAGATGACATATCGTTACGGACAGAAGCATCAAGAAAATAAGTATCATCCCAGCCCATAGTAGCTGTGGCATAAACACTACGTTCCTTGTAATGTGTCTTCTTATTATAGGCCAAGGCAATAGTACCCGATGAAGCAGCCAAATTATAATAATTATCCAAAGACAAGTCATAATTTGTATTGGTATATGCATATAAATTATCGTATGTATAGTCACGTACTTCTGCAAAAAGAGCCGCATCTACCGTTAGTTTGTCTTTAAAGAATGATTGTCCCCAAGTCAAACGTCCTTGTACGGTCAAATCAATTAAACTGCTTTGATCCTGACGATAATTTGACCGGAAATTAATAGATCCTGAAGGGCGTTCGCGTTCCAATTTGTAACCACGTATGTTACCATTTACGCGTACCCCTGCTTTCAAGTTATAAGGAAGGTCCACAGACACATCACCACTGAATACATTCCATTGATAAATGGTGCGATGATTATATTCATGAAACAAAGCATACGGATTATCATGGAATGCAGCACTTTGGTTATTCACACTGTTGATATTCCAAGTCCTCCATGATCCGTCCGGACGTTTATAGTCCTTATAATCTTTTAAATTGACATTGGTCTGTCCCCATTGGGTATATTCCTGCAAAACGGTACGTGAACCGTTATATCCACTTTCGGCAGCATTATGATCTTGACGATAAGTATATTTATAATCCAATGACACATTCATCCACGGTGTGGGTTTGAAATTAGTCTTGAACCCTAAGAAACGGCGAATAGCATCCGAATTGGGTTGCACACCAGTACGATAGCTATTGGTGAAAGAAACACGGGTATTAAAATCTTTCACACTCTTTGAAAACGAAACGTTGGTTGTATTGGTTACACCAGTCCGATAAAGATCTCTCAAATCCAACCCATGTTGCCAAGTGGCTGGTTTTCCATAATAATCACTGGTTTCGTCCAATGATAATGGAGTGACATATTTCACAGCCGGATCGTATGCAGCTCCCCAAGAAGTGTCCTCATTATAATCGTACACATAAGCACCTTGCAAACCGGGAATATCACCACTATACAAATCATAAATATCCTGAGCCCTGTTACCTTTTCCGTACCTCCATATCCTCCGCCACCATACAGCTTCTGCATATTGAAATGATTATAGTAAGTTTCGGCCTGCAATGTATGACTTACTTCAAGCAACCCTTTCTCACTTTGTCCCGCCTTAGTAGTTATGATGATAGCACCTGCACCACCACGCGAACCATAAAGGGCAGTAGCCGCGGGACCTTTCAATACGTTTATGCTTTCTACATCATCCATATTGATAGAGTTTTTGTTGGTGATAGCACCATCTACCACATAAATAGGTTCATTGGCCGGATTATCCGACTGGGACGAAGAAGGAATGGAACCTGCACCACGCAAAATAATAGTACCTGCATCAAAACCTGAACTGGCACCACCTATAAAACGTGCTCCCGACACTTTACCAGCCATAGCATTACCCAAATCAGTCTGTCGTGAAATAGTCAAATCCTCACCTGCTACCTTTTGTGTAGAATAACCCAACGCTTTTTGTTTACGGTTCAATCCTTGAGCAGTTACAACCACTTCATCCAACACTTTTGTGTCCGACTTCATTGTTACAGTAATAGTACCACGCTGAATTCCAACTCGCTGAGTAATCATACCCAAATAAGAAACAATCAGCGCTTTAGCATCTGCAGGAACATTATTGATAGCAAACTTGCCATCCACATCCGTAATCGCTCCCATAGTAGTCCCTTCCACTAAAACAGACGCACCTATTATCGGCTCACCATCATCCGCTGAAGTTACAACTCCTGCAACTGTTTTAGGCGCTTGAGCCATAGAGAAGCCGATACCCAACCACAGACAAGCTAGTAACATTAACACTTTTTCTTTCATACTCACTCTCTTTTAATTAAACATTATCCAAGTTCTTTTGGAACTCAGTTTCTACAAAAGAGGAAAATACAAGAATCCATTTCTTATAAAAAACGTCTAAATCTTAGT
>ENA-OQOA01000637-OQOA01000637.1-human-gut-metagenome-genome-assembly--contig:-NODE-637-length-14315-cov-3.764308_pt1 | contig 14315 bp, 14 predicted proteins | sample MGYA00242633_ERZ504888 | MGnify/ENA primary metagenome ERZ504888 (study PRJEB26092, sample SAMD00036372) | human gut metagenome | host: Homo sapiens | study: EMG produced TPA metagenomics assembly of... | reverse complement strand
CCCATGTCCCTGTTCGAGCGCAGGATCTCGCCGCACGCCTGCATCGCGGGATCGAACCCGGCCGCCCGGCACGCGTCCCCGATCGCTTTGAGGCTCTCCCTCAACGTCTTTTCGTCCATGGAATCAAGCCACGCGCGTATATCGTCGGGCACGTCCGGGCGGATCGAGCTTTCCCGCCACGCGCGGGGTTTGACCGCGAGCCGGGGAAGCACGAGCGCGGGATCCTCCACATTGCGCGACCGTCCGTACTGTCTGGGATACTCCGCGAGGAGCTCGCCGGTGGCGGGCGAGGTGAGCGTGACCGTGTCCCACCGGATCGCGGCCAATACCCTGGAACGCGCCGAATCGGGGCCGGCGAGGTACCGGTTCGAGTCGATGTCGACCAGCCCGTACTTGTCGGCCGTCCGGCTTTCCCAGCGAACCGGGTCGAACGCCGTGGACGGCAACGGCATCAACGCGGCCCTCTCCTCGTCGAACACCTCGGCCACGGGCACGTCCAGCAACCTCGGGCAATACGAGTCCCTGGCGAGCCCGTCGCACCGCTCCAGCAGGAGACGGCTCAACTGCCCATACGATTCCGCGCGCATGGGCGGCACCATGAGATTGCGCCGCAAAAACCCGACCGCGTTCTCCACGCTGCCCTTCTCGTTGCCCGAATACGGGTTGCAGAACCGGACCTCGAGCCGGTAATGCGCCACGAACGCGGAGAACACCCCGGTCAACGCGACCTCGCCCTTCGCGTTGCGCCGGCCGGCACCGGTCGCGTTGTCCATCACGATCACGGGAGGAACACCCCCGATATGCTCGAACACGAGCATCAGGCCATGGCACAGACACTCCGCGTTCTCGCCCGGCAACGCCACGCACAACCGCATGTTCGAATACGGCAACGAGACCACCAGGCAATGCACGTCCGCCATCTCGCCAGCGATCCGGGCCCGGGCCACGCCGAAATCGACCTGCATGCTGCCCGCCGCCCACTCGAGCCGCACGTACCCCTCGCGATCCGGCACGCCGCGGTTCGCCTCGCGCCACCGGTGCACGTAACGCATCGTGGTCGAATACTCGCCGTCGTAATCCGTCTCCGCCAGCAGACGGTCGTGCACGCGCCTGATCGTGTGCCGCTGCTTCCTGGGCAGCAGACGATCGGCCTCCAGCCACTCGTCCACCAGATGCGCGTACGGGTCGATCTTCGACCCGTACCTGCGATCCGCCTTCGGCTTGGGCGAGCAATCCTCCATATCCGCGTACTTCGCGACCGTCCCGCGATCCACGTGAAGACGCCGCGCTATCTGCGCGCGCGACATTCCCTGCCGGTCGAGTCTCCTGATATCTTGCACAATGGGCATCGGTATCGCCATGTTCCTTTCCTTCCCGAGCGCCGGCCGGCGGCAACCGGCCGAATCAAAACCGATTGGCAACTCGGGAATATACAGGCGGCGGCACCGATGCCTATCACATCACCGGGAAACGATGACGACACCGGGGAAAACCATCAGCCCACACTGCGGAAAAACACTGCCGAACCTGTCGAACAAACATTGAAGCAAAACACGATGAATGACCCCGAAGCGCGACATGGGGCGCCTTGTACCGCACGAACACACGGTCGTCGTCGGTGGCGGGCCTTTCGTCCAACAGCCAGGACGCCAGCCTCGCGGCCAGCGGTCCCGTCATCGGCACGGTCAACGGATTGCCCGTCTTTCGCTGCACCAGACCTATGCTCATGGAATCCCAATCCACGTCGGCGATCCTCAGACCGATCACATCGCATGCCCTCAGCCCGCACGTCAGCGACAGCAGGGTGATCGCCGCGTCCCTCGACGGCACCGACCGCGAGGCGCACGCCTCCAGCAAGCGGCGGTGCTCGTCGTCGGGCAACGTTCCCGCGATCGCGTGGGTCCTGCGTATGCCGGCCAGGCCGATCGCGTCCGCCAGGTCATCCCGCCCGAGCCATCTGAACAACGGGCGCAGGTCCGACGCGGCGTGCCGCATCGACGACTCCGACCAGCGTGAACGCAGCCCGGCCAGGAACCCCAGCACATGCGAGCCATCCGAACCGTCCAACGACACGACCCCATGAGATTCCAGCCACGTGAGGAACAAGCCCGCCATCCGACGGTAATGCCCCACCGTCGCCGAAGCCAGTCCCGAACCGGCGAGATACGCCTCCCAACGCTCCATGACCACGGCCAAACCCGGAACCACCGGCTCCGCAAGCCTGCTCCTGCGCCACTTGCCCAGGTCCACCGAACCGGACCGCAGATACGAGTCGCACAAACGCGCCAGCCTGCCGTAATCGAACCACCGCTGCCTGCTGAAACCGCCCGTCCGCTCACTGAAGGTCGACGCGGCGAACCCCGCGCCCAACCCACGCGTGTACACCGCATCCGGGCCTCCGGCGTACCGTTCCAACGCCCTGATGGACTTGCGGTACTGGCCTATGGTGGATTCCATATAACCGGCCCCGTAAAGCGCGCGGACCACCTCGCCCGCGACATGGCCAACCGTCGTCTCACCCATGGCAAACTCCTTCGTTCGAATCAAATGGGACAAGACGAACATAACCCGGAACGTTAAGCCGGGAAACCACATGGGACACGGCCAGCCACCAAGACCCCGAACCGTTCCCCGGCTTAACAACAAACCCGGCTTAATCGGAATTAAACCGACATCGGTTTAATTCCGACATGGGATGGCAGTACCAGCACCGGTGGTGGCGGGAAGAGCTCGGACGCCTCGGCATCCGCCAGTCCATGAGCCGCAAGGGCAACTGCCTGGACAACGCGGCGACCGAGCAGGTGTTCGGCCACCTGAAGGACGAGTTCTACCGCGGCCGCGAGTTCGACTCGTACGAGCGGTTCAAGCACGAGCTGGACGCGTACATCGTGCACTGGAACACCAGACGGCGCCAGATACGACTCGAGGGACGCACCCCGGAGGAGTTCCGGAGCATGTCCCTCGCGGTCTAGGGCTGTATCCTAATTAACAACGTCCAACAAACGGGGCGCAGTTCACCAACACCGGGGCTTCTTATTATGTTGTGCTATCGCAGGATTTCAGCTGGAGTCTATTACGCCCTGCCCATCAGCGTCAGGACAATCAGCAGCACGTTGAGCGCCACAATCAGTGCCACCACAATCATAAAAATCACGTGCTTGACGGTTCCATCAGCCCACTTGCCCATGAGTTCCTTGTTATGCGTGTATCGCATCAGCGGAATCACGGCGAACGGGATGCCAATGGAAAGCACCACCTGGCCGATGACCAGCGCCTGAGTCGGGTCCTTGGCGAACCACAGCACAATCAGTGCCGGCACCAGCGTGACCACGCGGCAGGCCCACATCGGAGCGTTAACGTGCAGCAGACCGTGCATGATTTCCGAGCCGGCATACGTGCCGACCGACGTGGAGCTCAGCGACGAAGCCAGCAGGCCGATGGAGAAGATCGTGCCGATCACCGGGCCAAGCACCTGCGCGATCGCCCGTTGTGCGCCGTCGATGGAATCCGTGCCAGACATGCCGTGCAGCGAGTTGGCGGCGAGCACCAGCATCGCCAGATTCACGGTGCCGGCCAGCAACAGCGCCCAGGCCACATCGATTTTCGAGCCTCTCAGCTGCGTTTTGATCGACGGCTTTTCGCCGCCTGCGTAATGGTCGTTCACCAGCGTGGAGTGCAGGTAGATGGCGTGCGGCATCACGGTGGCGCCCAGAATCGAGGCGGCCATCAACACCGAGTCGACGCCTTGGAAGCGTGGAATCATGCCCTTGACCACTTCGCCGGGGTTCGGCGGGGCTACGAACAGACCCGCGATGAAACCGAACGTAATCACCAGCAGCATCACGATGATGATGCGCTCGAACGTGGTTTGTGTCTTGCCACCTTGGAACCATAGCATCACCGTGGAGATTGTGCCAATCACCAAACCGCCGATGAACAGCGGCAATCCGAACAGCAGGTTCAGGGCGATGGCACCGCCGATCACCTCGGCCAGATCGGTGGCGATGGCGATGACTTCAGCCTGCATAAAGAACATGAATCGGCCGGCGTCGCTCATACGCTCACCCAGCAGTTCCGGCAAGGATTTGTTGGTCACGATGCCGAGTTTGGCGGACTGATACTGGATGAGCACGCTCATGGCATTGGCGAGCACCAGCACCCATACCAACAGGTAGCCGTACCTCGCACCGGAGGTGATGTTGGCCGCCACATTACCAGGATCGACGTAGGCCACGGCCGCCACGAACGCGGGACCAAGGATGCTGGCCAGCGCATGGTCATGCGGCTTCTTATTGTTATTCGTCCCTGCTCCGGCCCCGGTTCCGACTCCGGCAAGCTGGCGTTCCTTCCCGATTTCCGGTGTTTCCTGTTCGATGTCTGCCACAGCGTTCGTCATAGCGGTTGCCGCAGTGGCATCTGCTTCGGTGTGTGTTACTGCCATATCGTTTGTACCTGTTCCCTTCATACCGCGCACAGTTATAGCGCAGGCATGTTTCCCGAGTCAACAGACGGACAATCTGCGGACGATTGATGGATGACCGGCGGACTGGCAGCTGGCATCTCCCGCCATCTCGCTCATGAAATGTGAAAAACCGCCGAAAACTCGCTCATGAAATGTGCCAGACGGTAGAAAACTCGCTCATGAAAGTGTAAAATCATTGATATAGCAGTAATTCGGAAAGGGGCTCCTCATGTATCTCAAACGCAAAGCCGATGCCTATCTCAATGCATGGAAATCCGACCCGAATCGCTCCCCGCTAATCATCAAGGGCCCTCGTCAAGTAGGCAAGACAGAGACTATCGATTACTTTGCCGCACACAACTACCGTTCGGTAGTGGAAATCAACTTCGTTGAGGAACCGAAATATCGCGCAATCACTGCGGACGGTTATGGCGCGAATACCATCGTCCGCAATATTTCCCTGATCGACCCAGCCAAAAAGTTCATTCCGGGCGATACGCTCATCTTTTTCGACGAAATCCAGGCCCATCCTGATATCGCCACTGCACTGAAGTTCTTTAAAATCGACGGCAAATATGATGTGATTTGCAGCGGTTCAATGTTGGGCATCAGCTATAAGCAAATCGAAAGCAATAGCGTGGGATATAAGACCGACTACGAAATGCGATCGTTGGACTTCGAAGAATTTCTGTGGGCTCGCGGATACGATGAGGCCGTCATCGAAAGCATGTTCACCCACCTGTGTGATGCTACGCCATTCTCTGAAGTGGAAATGAACGTCTTCTCCACGGCATTTATGGATTACTGCGTGCTTGGCGGCATGCCTGCGGTTGTCGCCTCCCATATACGCACTGGCACGTTCGAGGGAACACTGCAATTGCAGCGCCAGCTTATTTTGGACTACCAGGAGGATATCCGCAAATACGCGCAAGGACCCGATCAGGCACGAATTCTCAACGTGTTCAACCATATTCCCGTGCAACTCGCCAAGGAAAACAAGAAGTTCCAAATCAGCAAGGTTGCCAGCGGAGCGCGTTTCAAAGACTATCGAGGATGCGTGGAATGGCTTGAAACCTCGGGAATGGTGAATATCTGCCGATGTATGTCCTATCCTGAACTGCCGTTGAAAGGCAATTATGACGAAAACAAGTTCAAGATATATTTCGGCGATACCGGTCTGTTCGTAGCGATGCTTGACGACGAGGCCAGTGATGATCTGCGGGCCAATCGTAATCTTGGTGTCTATAAGGGTGCTATGTACGAGAGCATCGTCTCTGAAGCGCTACGGAAATCCGGCTATGACCTGTACTACTACAAAAAAGAGGATTCCACACTGGAACAGGATTTCTTCGTCCGCACGCGCGAATGGCTGGTGCCGGTGGAGGTGAAATCGAAAAAAGGCACCGCCAAATCCATGCGGACGCTAATCGCTTCGGATTCTTATCCGGAAATTCAGTTCGGCGTGAAACTATCCGCCGGCAATATCGGTAGTAGCGAACACGTGTTCACCGCACCATACTTCACCACATTTTTGCTCCGACGGCTCCTGCGCGCTTATGACGAGGGGCAGGCACCTATGCTCAACAATCCTGAGCGGTAGCCCCTATTCGTCTGCGGGCACGGCCTGGCCCGGGCAGGTATGGAGGACGGCGAGCATGGCGTCCTTTTCTTGGGAGGTGACGGTGAGCTGGTACTTGTCTTTGACGCCAATCTGGCGGGCCACGTAGTCGCAACGGTAGTCGGCGTTGGTGGGTAGCCAGTAGGCGGCGGAAGCCGAACCCTTCTCCTGATTGGCCGGACCGTCGACGGCCAGCAGGTTATAGGGGTCATTGCCGAATTCATGGCGTTTGGCAGTGGACCAGTCGTGCGCACCGGATTGCCAAGCGTTTTCAAGGGCCACCACATGGTCGATCTGCACTTTGGCGCTGGTGGCGCGGCCACGTACGAAATGGATGGTCTGGGCGGTGTACGGATCGGCCAGTGTGCCGGACTCGACCACACAGGAACCGGCGTATTTGTAGGTGATGTCCGTGAGATCGCGGGCGAGCACGTCGTCGCGTACGTCGCAGCCATTGCCGTCGACGTCGGTGGTGCGGAAACCGAAGGAATCGCGGTCGTAGCCGGAGGAGCTTTGGTTGTCGTCTACGGCGAGCGCGTTCAAAGTGTCGGCGGCTGAACCGGTGGCAGTGTAGCCACCTGTGATTTTGGCCGCGTCGGAACTGACCTGCGGCAGTAGCAGGCCGATGGTCACGCCGATTGCTGCGGCGAGAACGATGAGAATCAGCACGCGCTCCAGCGGTCCAGAGGCGTTGAAACGACGGCGGAAGTGGGCGTTACGACGTGCCATCAATCACGCATAGGTGAAGGTGAGGGGGTCGTGGCCGGCGCGGGTGGGGCCGTCGAGGGCGTCGATGGCAGCGTGTTCATCGGCGGTCAGGGCGAAGCCGAACAGGTCGAGATTCTCCCTCTGACGGTCGGCATGCACGGACTTGGGGATGATGATCGTGCCGTTTTCGATGTGCCAGCGCAGAATCACCTGGGCCGGGCTGACCTCATGGGCGGCGGCGATCTTCTCGATGGTGCCGTCGCCGGCGTTGAGGTCGGCGCCACGCGCCATCGGCGAGTAGGCCTCCACGGCGATGCCGTGCTTCTTGCAGAACGCCACCACTTCGCGCTGCTGCCACGTGGGGTGCAGCTCAATCTGATTGACGGCCGGCCATGCGCCGGTCTCCTCGTGCAGACGCTTCAGATCGGCGGGCATGAAGTTGCATACGCCGAGTGTGCGTGCCATGCCTTCGTCGCGCAGCTTGACGAACGCCTTCCAGGTGTCGGTGCTGCGCCAGTCGAACGGCGTGGGCCAATGGATCATGTACATGTCCACGTAATCGAGCTGGAGGAGTTTCAGGGAGTTGTCGAATGCCTTGAGCGCGGAGTCGTAGCCCTGCTCGGAGTCGCGCAGCTTGGTGGTGACCCACAGGGTCTCGCGCTTGGCGCCGGTGTTGTATCCGGAAGCGGCGAGCGCACGACCCACGCCGGCCTCGTTGTTGTATCCGGCGGCGCCATCGATGTGGCGGTATCCGGCTTCCAGCGCAGATTCGACGACAGGGGCCACGCCCTCGTCATCGATACGTAGCATGCCAAGGCCGACCTGCGGAATGGAATGGCCGTCTTTCAAGGCGATGTCCGGCACGTTGGCGGGGTTGATGTGTCCGTTGGTCATGATGTGCGATGCTCCTTTATTGCTGCGACTACACGCCACTGTACACGGTTATGTGGGTGATGTGCGGCCGGTGTGCAGGGAGCGTACGGGTAAACGGCATGATTATGACCGGCCTTCCATGTGGGAAAGCCGGTCATAATCATGACAACATCACGCTCTACTCCCTGCGACCGGGGCCTCGTCCCATTGTTCCCGGACGCGAATTTGCCTCCAACCACAATGATGCCCAGCGCCATTGCGGAGCCCCTCTTCCCCTCCTCTGGGCACGAATTTGTCCCGGTGAAAACGTCAATCGATTGACGTTTCTACCGGGACAGAAATCGTTGTCCCGGTACGCAATTTCGGCCCATTTTTTGAGAACCCGGGGACAAACCAATTTTCAAAGTCTACATACCCCGACAAGCAGAATCGGCGGAATACCGTCAATCCCGAGATCGACATGTTGTCCCGGTTCGCACATAAAACGATTGACGCTCGTATCGGGGCAACGAGAATTGTCCCGGTACGCGAAAAACGCCCGTTTTTTCAAACCGGGACAATGATTTCTGTCCCGGTATTAACATCAATCGATTGATGCGCGAACCGGGACAGAATCGCATCGCTACGCCGAGACAGCCACATCTGGCAGACGACAGCCGACAGCCAGCAACTGGCAACCGCATCATAATGCCGAGTCAGTCCTTATCAGGAGCGCTTACGACGCAAAGCAAACGAGACCCCGCCGGCTGCACCGAGAACGACGACCGCAAGACCCACGGCAGTCACCGCGCTACCGGTCTTGCTCAGCACGCCAGTAGCCTTGTTGCCATTCGCACCGTTGGTCTTATCGCCATCGCCATCGTTGTCGCCGATATTGTTCACGGCCTCGGCGACCATGCGAATCTCATCGGCCTGGCCTTGCGGGCTGATGTCGTATTTCTTGAGGTTATCGGCGGTTACTTTACTGGGCACTGTGTTGGAATCGTCGTCGCCATCATCCAAGGTGTATGCCCACGACGTTTCCGCCACCATCACATCTTTCTTATAAGTGGAGGCCACGTTCTTGAGCACGCTGGTGAGGTTTTCGGTGGTGCCATGCCAGAACGGGTAGTAGGAGCTGGCGAACACATCGTAATCCACATTGTGGTTGCTCAACTGTTTGGCGTAAGTGGCGTAGGTGCCGGCTTTTCTCCGGGTTGGTGAAATGAATGACGACCTTGGCTTCGGGGAGCACTTCGCGTATGGCTTTGGAACCTGCGGAGAATACTTTGGACATGCCGTCCCAGCCGGAGATGCCGGCGATTTTCGCAGTGGTTTCGTTGCCGACCTGCACCATGCCGACGTCCACGCCGGCTTGTTTGAACGTGGTCAGAGTCTGCTTGGTGTAGTCGTATACGGTGTCGGCGGTTTTGTCCGCGTCGCCTTCAAAGGATTTCCACGCCTTGGGCACCTGCTGCTTGCTGGGGTCGGCCCAGAAATCGGAGTAATGGAAGTCGACCAGCACTTTCAGCCCTGCTGCCGTGGCTCGCTTGGCCATGGTCAGTGCGCGATCGGCGTTGACGTTGCCGCCGCCATATCCTTGGCCGTCTGCGGTGAACGGATCGTTCCACACACGCAGACGCACATAGTTCACGCCGGATTCCTTGAGCAACGTGAACAAATCCTCGACCTCGCCATTGGCGTTCTTGAACGTGACGCCGCTTTCTTCCAGCGAGAGCATGGATGAGACGTCCATACCGCCGATGAAATCATCGCTTAAGCCTTGGATGGCCTTGACCGAGACGTCGGCTTTAACTGGTTCTTCTTCGGCGGCGTTTACAGTGAACGTGCCTCCTGCGCAGAACATTATGGCGGCCACACCGGATGCCATAATGCGAGTAAGCGCGGTATTTCGGCGCATGCTTTTTCTCCTTTGAATGGTGAACGCTCAGAACGAACGCCCAGTGATGCTTGGCGCTTCCTTTCCTCATGCGCCACGCGGTACAGCTGTGTACCACGCAATCGTCACCTTAGCACTTTATGCCGTGTTGGTCAACCGGTGTATCAACGCCTCGTACGGCCCAGTACAGCAACACCAGCATTACAGCAATGTCGTTCAGCGTGTGGAGGCGCGGGCGATGACCTGGGATTCGGTGGTGAGCAGTTCGGACTTGGTGATGCTGCCGTCGATGCGTCCGAGGATGCGATCCACTGCCGTGGGAGCCGTCCAGTCAAGGCGGGAATCCATGGTGGTCAGCGGAATCTGCAGGTAGGGGGCTTCCTCGTTGTTATCGAAGCCGATGACCTGCACCTGCACGGGCACCTCATAACCAGCGGTGCGCAGAGCGGTCAATGCGCCGATGGCTAACTGATCGTTCAAGGCAATCACACCGTCGAATGGCACGCCGGAATCAATGAGCCGCTGGGTCACACGGGCACCGGCTCCGATGGTCCAATCCTGATCGGTGTTGCCAATCAGCTGCGGATCCAAGGAGAGCCCACGCCTACGGGTCTCTTCGATGATGCCGCGCAGACGCAGCTGCGCGTTGCCTTCTACGGCATTCAGCAATGCATCTTCGTCGTAAACGTCACGGGCACCGATCACTGCAAGTCTGGTGGAACCGCGGTCATACAGGTAGCCTGCGGCCATGGCGGCTGCGGATACATCGTCTGGGGTCACGTGATCCACAATGCCCCACGTGGTACGCGCGCCAACGATGACCAGCGGAAAATCAACCTTCAGATCATCGGGCGAAATGTTTTCCACCTCGCTCATGGAAAGGATCATGCCATCGGACACCGTGGAGTTGAACTTCTTCAGCAGATCGCGCGCGCCTTTCGCGGAGCCTTCCGCATACGTGGTGACGTATACGGAGTAGTCGCGCTGACGGGCGGCCTCGATGGTGCGGTTGGCGAGCTCGGCCAGATATGGCGGAATCAGCGAAGGCACGGCGAGGGTGATGAAGCCGGTGTGATCGCGGTTGAGGTTGCGGGCGGCCACGTTGACTCGGTAGTCGAGGTCCTTAATGACCGACTCGACCTTGGCACGGGTCTCATCTGTCATACGCCCGGAGCCATTGATCACGTTCGACGCGGTTTTGAGCGATACACCGGCGGCCTGAGCGACATCGCGTAGCGTCACTCGACGCTTGGCTGTTTTCTCGTCGCTCATGCCGCACTCCTCCATCCGGACAACATTGCCATTCTAGCGCGGTCTAACAGGACGTTTTAGCGATAAGAATGGCGTTGCGGTTCAGCGTATATCCAACGGCGTCAGTCTCGCAACGGTGGGCGATGATGGGATCACCTTCCACACCGTTGATGGCGACGGGCTGGTTTGAGCGGTTGGAGGTAGAAATCGAAGCGGGTAGGAGCCGTCTGCGGATCGGCGGATGGTGTGCAGGATGCGGGGATCTGTGGTGGGATAGGTTGGAGTTTGGACCACTCTCAGTCGGCTGCGCCGACAACTCCTGCCATCGGGAGCCAAGTGCTTTGAGCAACTGGGCAATGTCGTGACGGTTGAGGTCGCAGCCCACGTAGATGGCGGTACCGTTGCCATAGGGGCGGCTGGTGATGGCGGGGGTGCGCTCCAGCTCCCAGTCGGCGGCGGACTCACCTGCGTAAGAGGCAAGCACTGTGGTGTCCGCGGCTACGGAAGTCACGTCGTTCTGCCACAGGCGGGTCGTCAGACCATTGGACAGGCTGATTTCGCTGGGCTCGCCTTCGGCTTCTTCACCGAGGATGTTGAATTCTTCGGAGCGGATGCCGAGCATGTCGCGTAGGAGCCCGTTGCCGGCGCCGGGGTAGCCGCCGAGGCCGATGTGGAAGTGCTCGTCGATCAGGCCGGCGGCATAGCCGACGATGACGGTTCCGCCGGCCTTCGCGAAGTCGGCGATACGGAGAACGTCTTCGTCGGACAGGCTGAGCACGGTGGGCAGCACGATGGTTTTGTAGCCGGTCCAGTCGTAGGCGAGCGGCACCACGTCCGCGCGCAGCCCGGCATCCAGGAAGCCGCGGTACCAGTCGCGCACGTCATGCCAGTGGTTGAGTTTCATGCTCGGCAGGGTTTCGGAGCGTGTGGCCCATTCGGATTCCGCGCTGAACAGGATCGCCGTGCCGGCACGCTCGAGCTCAGTGCCCTGCAGCCCGGCGTCGGAGAGGGTCTTCAGCGCCTTGCCGAGCTCGCATACGCCGCGGAAGACCTTGGAATCGGCGCCCGCGTGGGGCAGCATGGCGGAGTGGAACGCCTCGGCGCCCGACTTGGATTGCCGCCATTGGAAAAAGCAGATGGCGTCGGCGCCCATGGCCACGTGGGCCAGGGAGTCGCGCATGAGTTCGCCGGCCCGTTTGCGTGTGTTCAGCGGCTTCCACTGCACGGCTGAGGTGGAGTGCTCCATCACGTACCACGGCTTGCCCAGCGCGAGGGAGTCCATGAGCGCGTCCGAGCAGGCGAGTTCGTCCAGGTGGGATTCGCCCTCATGGAAGTAGTGATCGTTGGACACGAAGTCCACTTCGTTTGCCCATTGCGCGTAGTCCATGGTGCATTGGTCGGTGGAGACCATGAAGTTCGTGGTGAACGGCTTGCCGGGGCAGATTTCTTCGATGGCGTCGCGTTCGGCCTTGTAGAAGTCGAGCAGCATGTCGTTGCCGAACCGCTCGTAATCCAACTGCTGGGCGGGTTGACCATGCTGTCGCCGCCCATGTGGCGAGGCAGCAACACCTCGTCGAAGCTGTTCACGTGCTGGGACCAGAAGGCCGTGCCCCACGCTTCGTTCAACGCGTCGACGGTCCCGTATTTGGCCTCGCACCACGTGCGGAACGCGGCCAAGGCGTTGTCGGAGTAGTCGTAGCGGTTGTTCCAGCCGTATTCGTTGCCCATGTGCCAGGCCGTCACGTATGGATTGTCCTTGTAGTGTTCGGCAAGTTTGCGGCACAGGCGCAGCGCGTATTCCTTGAGCACCGGGCTTGTGGGCTGCCACGACTGGCGTGAGCCCGCGTTGACGGTATGACCATACCGGTCTACCGGCAGCACCTCTGGATGGGATTCGTACAGCCACAGCGGCGCGGCGGCTGTGGCGGAGGCCAAGTCCACGGCGATGCCGGCTCTGCCGAGCCTGTCGATCACATGGTCGAGCCACTCGAACGTGAACGCGCCCTCGACCGGCTCGATCTTGTCCCAGCTGAAAATTGCCAGCGATACGACGTTCACGCCGGCCTCACCCATGAGACGGATATCCTCGTCCAGCGTCTCCTCGGGCCACTGGTCCGGGTTGTAGTCGCCGCCGAACGCGATGCCGCGGCCGGATTCCGTCAGCAGGGACGGCCACCTAAATGCTCTATGAGTAGTCATAGTAATCAAATCCTTTATTGTATCGGTTTGCGGGAAGTGCTGTGCTTGCAGGTTGTGAACACCAGAGAGGCCGCCCCCGCTGGCGGGGCTGTCAGCGAAGCTGACTGGGGGGGTCGCCAGTCGAATCCCCATATGACCACCCTCAGTCCGCTCCGCGGCCAGCTCCCGTCAGAGGGAGCCAGAGGTTACTCCTTGACGGCGCCTGCGGCGAGGCCTGACTGCCAGTACTTCTGCAGGCACAGGAACGCAATCACCAGAGGGATGATCGTGATCAGCGAACCGGTAATCACGAGGTTTTGGATAGCTTGACCGCCTGCGGTTGAAGCCTGGTCCTTCCACTGGTTCAGACCGATCGTCAACGGGTACCAGTTGGAATCCTTCAACATGATCAACGGCAGGAAGTAGTTGTTCCACGTCGCTACAATGGCGAACAATGCAGTGGTCACGATGCCGGGTGCCAACAGCGGCAGGGAAATCTGGAAGAAGGTGCGGAACTCGCCGGCACCATCCACGCGCGCGGCTTCAAGCAGCTCATCCGGCACGGCCTGATCGGAGAAGATCCACATCAGATACAGACCGAACGTGGATACCAAACTCGGGATAATCATCGACCACGGGGTGTTCGTGAGGCCCATCTTGGCGAACAGCAGGAACTGCGGCACGGCCAGCGCGATACCCGGCACCGAAATGGCGCCGATGATGATCACGAAGCACAGCTTGCGGCCGGGGAAGCGGAACTTGGCCAGCGCATAGCCGCCCATGATGGCCAGCAAGGTGGCACCGCCGGCGCCGACCACCACATACAGAATCGTGTTGACGAACCAGCGGCCGAAGATACCGTCCTGGTAGGTGAACACGGTCGCGATGTTGTCGAACAAAGCGAACGTCTTGCCGAACCCCAGACCGAACGTCGAGGTGAAATCGGCCTGCGTCTTCGTGGCGTTGATCATCAAGTAGACAAACGGGAAGAGGCAGTAGACCGCGAAAATCGCGCACACGATGGTCAAGGCCATCGAGCGGGTCGGGTTCGCCGGGTTGGAGAAACCGGTCTTGGCGGCGCGCTTGCGCTCGGCCTTCTCGTCGGCGTCGATGCGCTTCTGACGCTCCTTCTCGGCCTTCTTGGCGGCCTTTTCCTGAGCCTTGAGATCGGCCGGGGTCATGGTTGTTGTTGAAGTCATGGTTGCAGTGCTCATAATTACTTCATCTGCTCCTTCATACTCTTAAGCTGGACGACATACGCAATGGCCATGGTGATGATGGCCATCACGATGGCCAGAGCTGCGGCATAGTTGCTCTGGTTGCCGGTGAAGCTCAGGTTGTAGGCG
>ENA-OQOA01000636-OQOA01000636.1-human-gut-metagenome-genome-assembly--contig:-NODE-636-length-14328-cov-3.012464_pt1 | contig 14328 bp, 18 predicted proteins | sample MGYA00242633_ERZ504888 | MGnify/ENA primary metagenome ERZ504888 (study PRJEB26092, sample SAMD00036372) | human gut metagenome | host: Homo sapiens | study: EMG produced TPA metagenomics assembly of... | reverse complement strand
CATGGCATTCAGAAAAGCGTCACGAGTAGCAATGTTGCGTGGTAACACGCTGTCATCTCCCTCCTCATAATATTTATAAGCATTCTTCACTATCAGAGCAGCCGCATCTTTAAACAACTGAGTACGGTTGGCATGAGTCGCCAAAATAGTGCCATTCCCCGGAAGCCCCAGACCAATAGCCTCATTGAGGCAATTCATGGAATTAGCCGTAAACATACCCGAACAGCAACCACAGCCAGGACACGCATTATTTTCAATTTGAGCCACATCCTCATCGCTGACCGATGCATCAGCAGATTTAATCATGGCGTCTATCAAATCAAGATGCTGGTTATTCCATTCTCCCGCTTCCATAGGACCACCCGATACAAAAACAGCCGGTATGTTCAGTCGCATGGCAGCCATCAGCATACCTGGAGTGATTTTGTCACAATTACTGATACACACCATTGCATCCGCCTTGTGAGCATTCACCATATATTCCACGCTGTCGGCAATGATATCACGACTGGGCAGTGAATACAGCATACCATCGTGTCCCATAGCTATTCCGTCATCAATGGCAATCGTATTGAATTCTGCTGCAAAACATCCCAATTTTTCAATCTCAACTTTCACCTGCTGACCTATTTCATGCAGATGGGTATGTCCCGGAACAAACTGTGTAAACGAATTTACTATGGCTATAATGGGCTTGCCCATCATTCTTTTTCATGCCGTTAGCCACCCATAAAGCTCTCGCTCCTGCCATACGGCGACCCTGTGTGCTAAACGAACTGCGTAACTGATTCTTCATCTTATTCTAAATCTATAACGTCCTATACTTATTGAAAAAGCCTTCCTCACCATGTGAGAAAGGCTTCCAATTATTTCTTTATATGTACAACTACACATACACAACCTTTCTCACGCTCCTAGTGTGACCACCACGACGCGAACAATATGCAGGACTGCTAGGTTATTTAGAGTAGTAATATTCATATATCTGTTTTCTTTGTTTCTTTAACGACTGCAAAGGTAAGGCGTTTTTCGTAACAAACAATAAAATGAAGATTTTTTTTCTTATAAATTATTATTCGTAACTAAATCGAGCTTTAAACAATCATTTTATCACAAATATACACTGTATCTTCCAACGGATAAATAAAAAAGAGAATGCATTGGTTTGCATTCTCTTTTCAGTTCATTTATTTCATTTTATAAATTTACTTATTCGCCACATCTTCCATATAGGAATCCAACCCCTTGTTTTTCAATGTAACATTCAACAACTGTACATACTTCTTGTACTGCTCATTTGTCAATGTACGTTTCATCAGTTTGAAGTTTCCATATACGGCTTCACGCAATTTTTTACCTTGTTTAGCTTCTTTTGCGTAGCTTGCGCTTTGTACTTTGTCAGCAAAATAATCAGAAATATTAGCAACTTCCTCCATCTGACGTGCATCCAAATTCAAATATTTGCTCAACTTTGCGACGTTAACATCTACCTTCCAATCTTTACCTTCTACTTTTTCTCCTGCAAAACTTGTAGCTGACATTCCTAATGCCACTACAACCAACAATACTAAACGTTTCATAATACCTAAAATTTTAATTTGTTAAACCTAAAAACAATTTATTTAGTACCTAAGAACTAAATAATACCTTTTAAAAACAATCTCGTTATCTCTTTCTCTTTACACTGCAAATATAACAACATGCTTTACGACATGTTGTCATATATCCGTTAATTAAAGCAAAAATCTATCAAGGCGAGCGGTTAATTGATTTATATCAAGGATCAAACGCAATCAAAAGCGCATTTATAGTATCATAATAACAAATTTATGTAATATAAACGTAATAACAAAGGATTAAGGGGAATTAATTCGTATCTTTGCCAACAAAAAACTTACGTAAATAGTTTATATTACATTATTATAATAAGAAAACATGGAAAATAAGTACATCACCGTAGCATACAAACTTTATGTAATGCAGGACGGCCAGAAAACATTGGTAGAAGAAGCAACTGTAGAACATCCTTTCCAATTCATATCCGGATTAGGAACCACACTGGAACGCTTTGAAACAGAAATAACAGCCTTAAAGAAGGGTGACAAATTTAAATTTGTCATTCCTACCGCAGAAGCCTACGGAGAATATATGCCCGAAGGTGTGCGCACTGTATCTAAAGATATGTTCACCATTGATGGTGTTTTTGATGAAGAACGCATCTTCCCGGGAGCTGTCATTCCCTTACAGGACAATGAGGGACATCACTTCTACGCTACCGTAAGCGAAGTAACCAATGACACTGTAACTGTAGATTTGAACCATCCTCATGCAGGTAAAGATCTCACTTTTGAAGGTGAAGTAGTAGAATCCCGCACAGCCACTAATGAAGAAATTCAGGAAATGGTAAAAATGATGAGTGGAGAAGGATGCGGCTGTGGTTGTGGTGACTGCGGAGAAGGATGCGGTGATGAAGGTGGATGCGGATGCGGACATTGTCATTAATTTCGTTAAACAATAGATAAAGAAGAGGACGGAACAAAACATCCGCCCTCTTTTTATTATTGATAACGAAACAATACTGATTGGCAGCTTCAGTGTTTCTTCAAACATTTCAAAAAAAAGAACTTGAAGTTTTCAAAAAAAGATCTAGTTCTTTCTATTAAACATCTAGTTCTTTTAAAAAAAGAACTAGACCTTTTTTAAAAACGTCCGGTTCTTTTTGACTATAGGACCGGTTATCTTGATTCATAGGCGAAACAAATGCATTTAGCTGGGTAATAAACACATTTTTCTTCTATTGCAAGACACAGATAATAAGACTAAAGAATAACATAATGTAACAAAGAAGTTAAAAATGAACAGAGAGAATGCCAAACCGTTTGCCCATTCCAAACACTATCTGTATTTTTGGCAGAAATATTCTGATCAAATGAATGAGAATGTCCTTGCCAAATTGAAAATACTCGCAGAATCTGCTAAATATGATGTTTCCTGCTCTAGTAGTGGGACCGTGCGCCGTAACCAATCCGGCGCATTGGGAAACACCGTAGGCGGCTGGGGGATATGCCATAGCTTCGCCGAGGACGGTCGTTGCATATCCTTGCTGAAAATAATGCTGACCAATTATTGTATCTATGACTGTGCCTATTGTATCAATAGAAGAAGCAATGACATTCCCCGCGCCACGCTTTCGGTAAGTGAACTGGTAGACCTCACCATCGAATTCTACCGACGCAACTATATAGAAGGGCTTTTCCTCAGTTCCGGCGTTGTACGCAATCCTGATTACACCATGGAAAGGTTGGTACGTGTTGCCAAAGACCTGCGGTTAGTACACAAATTCAACGGATATATTCACCTGAAAAGTATCCCCGGAGCCAGTCGCGAACTAGTCAATGAAGCCGGACTCTACGCCGACCGTCTCAGTGTAAACATAGAAATTCCCAAAGAAGAGAATCTGAAATTACTGGCTCCCGAAAAAGATCACAAAAGTGTATACCAGCCCATGCGCTATATCCAGCAGGGAATACTTACCAACAAAGAAGACCGAAAAAAATTCCGCCATGTTCCACGCTTCGTTCCTGCCGGACAAAGTACGCAGATGATTGTCGGTGCCACAACCGAATCAGACAAAGACATCCTTTATCTTTCTTCTTCACTCTACCAACACCCCACCATGAGGCGCGTCTACTACTCTGGATATATATCCGTAAATACATACGACAAAACGGCTTCCGGCACTGAAACAGCCGCCATTGGTACGTGAGAACCGTTTGTATCAAGCCGACTGGCTGTTACGTTTCTATCAATTTAAAGTAGAAGAAATAGTCGATGACTCCTATCCTGATCTAGATTTGGAAATCGACCCCAAATTAGGTTGGGCATTACGGCATCCAGAACAATTTCCTATAGATATAAACCAGGCAGATTACGAAATGATTCTCAGAGTACCGGGTATCGGAATCAAATCGGCAAGACAAATCATCGCGTCACGCCGCTTCTCAAAACTGGGATTCTATGAACTGAAAAAAATAGGTGTAGTGATGAAAAAAGCGCAATACTTCATAACCTGCAACGAACTCCCCACCCGGACTGTTAATGAACTAACTCCGACAGGAGTACGCAGACTGTTAGTACCCAAACCCAAAAAGAAAGTGGACGAACGCCAATTAATACTAAACTTTACTGATAACGAATGATTCTGTTTATCTATGACCATACATTTGAAGGCTTGCTGACTTGCATTTTCGATGCTTACTTCCGCAAAACCTTTCCTGACTTGCTCTTGATGGAAGGCGAGCCGCTACCCTTGTTTTACAATGAAGCCATACACATAGCCACTGATGAAGAGAAAAGCCGGACGCGTGTGGCGCGGATTACAGAAAAAAATCTCCAAGCATGCCCTTTTCAGCTTGACCTGCTGCTGGTTATCAGAATTACCAAAGGTGGACGAAATGCTTTTCCACTATATCCAGAAGGCCATAAACTCTCCTCATTCTATTGAGACCAACTTTGCCGATCCTGATGTGCTGGAGCTTGCGAAAATCTATAAAAGAGTAGATGGAGAACGAGTACACCTCATGCAGTTCGTCCGTTTCCAAAAAGCAGCGGACGGAACTTTCTTTGCAGCCGTAAAACCTCAATTCAACGCACTGCCACTGGCTGTGGATCATTTCAAAGACCGTTTTGCCGACCAGCGTTGGCTCATTTATGATGTGAAGCGACAATATGGGTATTACTATAATCTAACAGAGATGGAAGAAGTAACATTTGAAGATCCCCGCCAAGCACATCTGGTCACAGGAATGCTAAATGAAACATTGATGGACAACAATGAGAGATTATTTCAGGAACTTTGGAAAACATATTTCAAGTCCATTTGTATCAAAGAACGTTGGAATCCCCAAAAACACCGGCAAGATATGCCTGTCAGGTATTGGAAATATCTGACGGAGAAACAATAAACAGTTCTTCCGGATATCCCACATCTACTAAAAACAAGGCATGTCCCGGCACAGAACTACCGGCACTACAACGATCTTTATTCTCTATCACCTTCCTGAACCCATCTAAAGTCATTTTACCACGCCCCACTTCCACCAGCGTACCTACCACAGCCCTTACCATATTCCGTAAAAAACGGTCGGCTTTAATAGTAAATACCCATTCTGTTCCACTCACCCGCGTCCATTCAGCATACATAATCCGGCAATTATTCGTCTTCACATCAGTATGCAATTTACTGAAACTGGTAAAATCAGTATAATCAAACAATACACGGGCAGCCTCATTCATTTTCTCAAAATCCAATGAATTAAAAAGCCTCCAAGCATAATGACGGTTAAACGGATCTTTCCGGATAGTCACATAATACTTATAAGTACGATAAGTCGCGTCAAAACGGGCATGCGCATCATCCTTCACCCGCTTCACATCGTAAACCGCTATATCGGAAGGAAGCAAGCGATTCAATTTCTCCGTTATCTGAACACAATCCAACTCCTGGTCATAATCAAAATGCGCGACCATGAGACGTGCATGCACGCCGGCATCAGTACGTCCTGCTCCCACTACCTCTATTTCTTGACGGAGAAAAGTAGAAAAAGCACGCATTAATGTTTCCTGTACACTGTCACCATTGGGCTGAATCTGCCAACCGTGATAATTTGTCCCATCATAAGCCAAATATATGAAATACCGCATCGTAAAGCCTCTAACCAAGTGAAAATTCAATAATTCAGCGGGCTGTTATATGAAAACATCCCTGTTTCAACTCATATTTGATATAGCATTTGTCCGACTTCCGAAGATCACGGAGTACCTCGGCCAATACCAACTTCAGCGTATCCGGACTAACATCCTGCATAGGACGTCCATCCGGATCTTCCACTTTACAAAACCGACGGTAACTGACATCGAAAGTTGTCCCAAAAGCATGAGCTGAATTAGCAGAAGCATTTCCATTGCGACGACGAAGACGTTTCACATCATCTGCCGTACGAAGTACAGAAGTAACAATGATTTGATTAGGATTCAATCCTTTGCAACTCAATGAATCCAAAAAATTGGCTCCTATTGTATCCAATAACGCACTAGCTTGCGGAATCAGAAAAGGAATGGAGTGAGTCAGCGAATCCATAGCATAACGCTCACAAGGTTTTATCTGGACCAATTTACCACCCAATCCCTCTGCTTCCGAACGAGAAGCCAACGGGCGAATTCCTATTTTCTTCGCTACACTGAGATGAGTATCATTCAAATCACCGAAACTACGTTTATAGCTAATTACACCTTTTATATTATGAGGCTCATTCATCTTCATGGACATATCTTTTTCCTTGCAACCGGAAGAAACTGTCAAGGAAAACAAAAGTGACAATAGCGTGCAACATGCACCTTTCATACAATTCATAATCTAACTATCTTTTCAAATTCCTCGCAAAGATAGATTAAAATCCTTTTTCTGAAAAAGCTTATGCAAATAAATTGCCCGGAAAATAAGAACAATGAAAACCTTTCATTAAATTTGCACCCTATAAACAAGTACGTAAAGTACCTAAACTAGTTAAATGATAGAAAAACATATAGTTTTAGAGGATATTGATCCTGTTATATTTTATGGCGTAAACAACGTCAATATGAAAATGATACAAGCTTTGTATCCCAAATTAAAAATTGTGGCACGTGGAAATGTCATCAAAGTATTGGGAGACGAAGAGGAAATGTGTGCTTTTGAAGAGAATATATTGGCTTTGGAAAAGCATTGCGCCCAGTATAATTCACTGAAAGAAGAAGTGATTTTAGATATAGTGAAAGGTCGTTCACCCCAAATAGAGAAAACAGGGGATACTATTGTATTCAGTGTAACAGGAAAACCGATCGTCCCCCGTAGTGAGAACCAATTGAGGCTGGTACAAGAATATGAGAAGAACGATATGCTGTTCGCTATCGGTCCCGCAGGTTCAGGAAAGACCTATACCGCTATTGCCCTTGCTGTCCGTTCTCTGAAAACAAGAAATCAAAAAAATTATTTTGAGCCGTCCAGCTGTAGAGGCAGGAGAAAAACTCGGATTTTTACCCGGTGATATGAAAGATAAGATTGACCCTTATCTACAACCACTATATGACGCATTACAAGATATGATTCCCGCCGCCAAGCTAAAAGAATATATGGAACTGAATGTGATTCAAATTGCCCCATTAGCATTTATGCGCGGACGCACCTTGAATGACGCTGTAGTGATATTGGACGAGGCTCAAAATACCACCACCCAGCAAATTAAAATGTTCCTCACTCGTATGGGGATGAACACCAAAATGATTGTAACAGGTGACATGACACAGATAGACTTACCATCTTCACAAACTTCGGGATTGATACAAGCACTAAAAATTCTGAAAGGCGTGAAAGGAATCAGTTTCATCGAACTCAACAAGAAGGACATTGTACGGCACAAACTGGTTACCCGCATTGTGGAAGCATACGAGAAGTTTGAAGAAAAACAGAAAACCCTTCATTCATGCCATTCTGAACGAAGTGAAAAATCTGAAAACATAAAACGAATTTATTGATTTTAATTATAAATAAAGACATGAGTAAAGCATTAACAAGAACAGACTTTAACTTTCCGGGACAGAAAAGTGTGTACCACGGCAAAGTGCGTGATGTATACAACATCAATGACGAAAAGTTAGTAATGGTAGCTACCGACCGTATCTCCGCATTCGACGTAGTTCTGCCTGAAGGTATTCCCTACAAAGGACAAATGCTGAACCAGATTGCAGCCAAATTCTGGATGCAACTACTGACATCTGCCCCAACTGGAAAATGGCGACCCCAGATCCTATGGTTACCGTAGGAGTTATGTGTCAAGGTTTTCCTGTGGAAATGATTGTCCGTGGTTACCTGTGCGGTAGCGCATGGCGTGCTTACAAAAACGGCGTTCGCGAAATCTGTGGTGTACAACTTCCCGAAGGAATGAAAGAAAACCAGAAATTTCCCGAACCAATCATTACTCCAACCACTAAAGCCGAAATGGGCCTGCATGACGAAGACATCTCTAAGGAAGAAATTCTGAAACAAGGTCTGGCTACTCCCGAAGAATACGAAATATTGGAAAAATATACATTGGCTCTGTTCAAACGCGGTACTGAAATCGCTGCAGAACGCGGACTGATCCTGGTAGATACCAAATACGAATTCGGTAAACACAACGGCACTATTTACCTGATGGATGAGATCCACACTCCGGATTCAAGCCGTTACTTCTATTTGGAAGGTTATGAAGAACGCTTTGCAAAAAGGCGAACCTCAAAAACAACTTTCTAAAGAATTCGTACGCGAATGGTTGATGGAAAATGGTTTCCAAGGCAAAGAAGGACAACAAGTTCCCGAAATGACTCCGGAAATCGTAAATTCTATCAGCGAACGCTACATGGAACTGTTCGAGCACATCACCGGCGAAAAATTTGTGAAAGCAGACACTGAAAACATCGCCGCACGTATAGAAAAGAACGTAACCGAATACTTGAAATAAATAAAAATGAAAAATTAAAGATTAAAAGACAAGTACAGGAATCCAAAAATCCTCCACCCTCTCCTTTTAATCTTTAATTTTCAATTTTAATTAAACATGAACTACCCACAAGAAAAAATCAAGCCCTACAACGCTGACGAAAAGAAAAGCGTCCAAGTAGAGAAAATGTTCGACAACATTGCCCCTGCTTACGACCAGTTGAATCATGCCCTTTCATGGAATATTGACAAAAGCTGGCGCCGCAAAGCCATTAACTGGCTGAAACCTTTTCACCCGCAACACATAATGGATGTAGCCACCGGAACGGGCGATTTTGCCATTCAAGCCTGTCAGACACTTCACCCCCAAGAGCTGATAGGTACCGATATATCCGAAGGCATGATGAATGTGGGACGTGAAAAAGTAAAAGCCGCCGGACTGGACAGCCGTATCTCCTTTGCTAAAGAAGACTGTACAGCACTTACCTTTCCCGACAAACGCTTTGACGCTATTACCGTAGCATTCGGTGTACGCAATTTCGAGGACCTTGACAAAGGACTCCGCGAAATGCACCGCGTACTGAAAGACAACGGAAAACTAGTCATATTGGAACTCTCTGAACCCGACTGGTTTCCCATGAAACAGCTATATGCTGTCTATTCTAAAATAGTCATCCCCACTTTGGGCAAGCTACTCTCTAAAGACCGTAGTGCCTACACTTACCTGCCGCAATCCATCAAAGCCTTTCCACAAGGCGAAATAATGACAGACATTATCCGTAAAGCCGGATTCAATCAGGTGAGTTTCAAACGGTTGACGCTAGGTATCTGTACGCTTTATTTAGCAACGAAATAATTTAAAGTATAGAGTTTTATGAAAAAATATGGTTTGATAGGTTATCCGTTAGGACACTCGTTCTCAAAGAACTTTTTCAATGAAAAGTTTCATTCGGAAAACATTGATGCCGAATATGTAAACTTCGAAATCCCATCCATCAAAGAACTGCCTTCTGTGTTATTGGCTAATCCTGATTTAGTAGGGTTCAATGTCACTATACCTTATAAAGAACAAGTCATCTCTTATTTGGACGAACTGGATAAAGATGCGGCAGCCATCGGAGCCGTCAATGTAATCAAAATTGTCCGCCAAAAAGGTAAGACTAAGCTAATAGGCTATAATTCCGATGTGATTGGTTTCACTCAATCTATCGACCCCTTGTTGGAACCCCAGCACAAAAAAGCTCTGATTCTAGGAACAGGAGGTGCCTCGAAAGCGATTGCCTACGGACTGAAAAAATTAGGTTTGGAATGCAAATTCGTATCACGAAACCTGCGTGAAGAAATGCTGACTTACAATCAGCTCACTCCCGAAATCATGGATGAGTATAAAGTAATTGTTAACTGCACTCCTGTAGGTATGTATCCCCGTGCCGATGAATACCCCAATATTCCATACCAATATCTCACACCCAACCATTTGCTTTATGATTTGTTATATAATCCTGACACTACTCTTTTTATGAAAAAGGGGGCAGACAAAGGGGCAATTACCAAAAACGGTTTAGAAATGCTCTTATTGCAAGCCTTTGGTGCATGGGATATATGGAACAAATAGATAAGGTATGAAAAGAAAAAAATGATTATTGGAACGAGTTGTATATTCGTTCTGCTTATTATAGTCCTACTTGGAGCCAGTCAATATATGCTGAACTATTCCTTACGCCCTAAAAACAGGGGAAAGAATTTAGAAAGTTCCTGGCAATATATGTTTAAGACTTACTCCTATCTAAAACCATGGATAGATAGTCTGAAACAGAACCAAGCACTGAAAGATACCTTTATCTATTCTCCCGACCACGTAAAACTGCATGCTTACTATGTGGCTTCCAGCCGCCCGACAGCCAAAACCGCAATTATAGTACACGGGTATACAGACAATGCCATCCGCATGATGATGATAGGTTATCTATACAATAAAAAATTGGATTTCAACATCCTCCTACCTGATTTGCGCAATACTGGTCTGAGCGGTGGAAATGCCATACAAATGGGATGGTTAGACCGCAAAGATGTAACACAATGGATGGAGGTTGCCAATCGAATTTACGGTGACAGTACCAGCATGGTAGTACATGGAATCTCGATGGGTGCAGCCACCACTATGATGGTTTCAGGCGAACCGCAACCCGACTATGTGAAATGTTTTGTCGAGGACTGCGGATATACCAGCGTATGGGATCAATTTTCCAAAGAATTGAAAGAACAATTCGGCTTGCCTCAATTCCCGTTAATGTACACTGCCGACTGGTTATGCCAGCTGGAATATGGATGGGGATTCAAAGAAGCATCCGCATTGAAACAGGTAGCCCGATGCCATCTGCCCATGTTCTTTATCCATGGTGATAAAGATGACTACGTACCCACATGGATGGTGTACCAATTGTATGAGGCAAAACCTCAGCCCAAAGCATTATGGATAGTTCCGGAAGCAGACCATGCACATTCCTATCTGTTCAATACCGAAGAATATACCCAAAAAGTAAAAGCATTTGTAGACAAATACATCCAATGAGAAAATTGACATTTTTACTTACTTTTTTCATGCTCCTTGGCTCCGTCCACCTTCAAGCCAAAGAATATGCCATAAAAGACATACCGATGGTACATTTGCAAAACCGTACCCGCTACGTCAGCAATCCCGACGGTATCCTTTCATCAACCGCTGTCACCACTATGGACAGCATCCTCTACGCTTTAGAGCAAAAAAACAGGTATACAAACATTAGTGGTAGCGGTAACAGGCATAGAGGGAGGTGATTGTTTTGATTTCGCCCACCGGCTGGGACAGGAAACGGGCGTAGGACAAAAAGAACGTGACAATGGGCTGGTCATCTTGCTTTCCACCGACGAGCGGTGTGTGCAGTTCGCTACTGGATATGGTCTTGAAGGGATATTGCCGGATGCCATCTGCAAACGGATTCAGAACCGCTATATGCTGCCCTATTTCAAGGACAATAACTGGAACGCAGGAATGGTAGCAGGAATACGGGCTGTAAACGGCTATCTGGACGGTTCCATGGAAAATATAAACAATGACGAAAGCGAAGATGATCCCTTAGAATTCATCATCATCTTTTTTGTGATTTTCGGAGGATTTATTGGCATCGGATTATATGCAAACTGGCGTAAAACACGCTGCCCCCATTGCAAAAAACACAAATTGCAACGTCTTTCTTCCAAAGTTATAGACCGAAGTAACGGAACAAAGACTGAAGAAGTAGTATATAAATGCAGAAATTGCGGACATATCCTCAGACGGAAAGAACGGTCGAGAGATGAGAATTACAAAGGTCCCCGAGGAGGAGGTCCGTTCATAGGCGGAATGGGAGGAGGATTTTTTGGTGGCCACGGTGGAAGTGGCGGCGGATTTAGCGGAGGAAGTTTCGGAGGTGGAAGCTTTGGAGGCGGAGGAGCCGGAAGCCGTTTTTAAGAACAAGAATATTCATAATTTTAATAGTATATACATATGAAAAAGTCAACGATTATTGTAATAGTAGTCATTGTATTAATTGCCATTTGGGGAATAACCTCTTATAATGGTATGGTAAAAATGGATGAATCTGTCAGCACAGCGTGGAGCAATGTAGAAAACCAGTACCAACGCCGTTCTGATTTAATCCCCAACTTGGTAAATACAGTAAAGGGATACGCCTCACACGAAAAGAAACTTTTCAAGCTGTAGTAGACGCCCGTAGCAAAGCCACTCAAATGCAGATCAGCGCCGATGACCTGACTCCCGAAAAAATGCAGGCCTATCAAAAGGCACAAGGCGAAGTAGGTAGTGCGTTGAGCCGCCTGCTCGCTATCACCGAAGCTTATCCCGACTTGAAAGCCAATGAGAACTTCAAAGAGTTGCAAGCACAACTGGAAGGTACAGAAAACCGAATCAGTGTAGAACGCAAAAGATTCAATGACACAGCACGCGCATATAACACAGCTATCCGCACTTTTCCCCGCAATTTGCTTGCAGGTATGTTCGGATTTGACAAACGCCCATATTTTGAATCTGAAGAAGGAGCTGATAAAGCACCTAAAGTAGAATTCTAACTCTTACAAGTCCCTGTTTCCAATCTTAAGAAACAGCTTTCGGGTACGGATTGTAGAAACCATGCAGTTTTTTTATGCCAAACTGTAAAAATCATACAATCCGTACCCTATTTTTATCCATCTCACTAATTTTTCAACAACAATCAAGCATATTATCCCTAAAATCATTATCTTTACGGAAAGAAACTTTTAAAACTACAAGCAATATGTTCAATTCATTTGGTAATATTTTCCGGTTAACCAGTTTCGGTGAATCCCATGGACCGGGAGTAGGCGGCGTCATTGACGGCTTCCCTGCCGGTATTAAGGTTGATATGGATTTCGTTCAGCAGGAACTGAACCGCCGCCGTCCCGGACAGTCATTACTTACCACCAGCCGCAAGGAGCCTGATACAGTGGAATTCCTTTCAGGTATATTCGAAGGCAAGTCCACCGGTTGCCCCATCGGATTTGTGGTATGGAACAAGAACCAACATTCAAACGACTACGAGAATATCAAGAATCTGTTCCGCCCTTCACACGCAGATTATACTTATATGCAAAAATACGGAATCCGTGATTACCGTGGCGGGGGACGTTCATCAGCACGAGAAACCATTTCGCGCGTAGTAGCAGGAGCTTTAGCCAAATTAGCATTGAAACAACTAGGAATCAGTGTCACAGCTTATACCTCACAAGTAGGATCTGTCAAACTTGATAAAGATTACAAAAGCTATAACCTCGAATTGATAGAAACAAACGATGTGCGTTGTCCCGATCCGGGGAAAGCCAAGGAAATGGCAGAGCTTATCTGGAAAATCAAAGGAGAAGGCGATACAATAGGTGGTGTAGTGAGTTGCGTCATCAAAGGATGCCCTATCGGATTAGGCCAACCCGTATTCGGGAAGTTACATGCCGCACTAGGAAATGCCATGTTAAGTATCAATGCCGTAAAAGGTTTCTCTTATGGACAAGGTTTTGACTCCATGGAACTAAAAGGCAGCGAGCAGAATGATGTATTTTATAATAATAATGGAAGAGTAGAAACAAAAAGTAATTATTCCGGAGGAATACAAGGAGGCATCAGCAACGGACAAGACATTTACTTCCGTGTGGCATTCAAACCAGTTGCCACAATTCTGATGGAGCAACATACTGTAAAATATCAACGGCACAGACACGACCATGAAAGCCAAAGGACGTCATGACGCCTGCGTGCTGCCGCGTGCCGTCCCCATTGTAGAAGCCATGGCTGCCATGACCATTTTGGATTATTATCTGATAGACAGGACTACACAACTATAAGAATCATTCAATATGGAAATAAACAATACATTAAAGAAAATGAAGCGCGCTTCATGGAGGAACTTTTCAGCCTCATCCGCATTCCCAGCATCAGCGCTTTACCCGAACATAAAGACGATATGCTGGCCTGTGCCTTACGTTGGAAAGAACTTTTGTTGGCAGCCGGAGCAGATGAAGCCATAGTAATGCCCTCACAAGGCAATCCATTGGTATTTGCACAAAAGCATGTAAGCAATGATGCTCCTACCCTATTGATTTATGCCCACTATGACGTAATGCCTGCCGAGCCGTTGGGCCTTTGGAAAAGCCAACCTTTTGAACCTGAAATTCGCGACGGACACATTTGGGCACGTGGCGCTGACGATGATAAAGGACAAGCTATGATCCAAGTAAAAGCATTCGAATACGTAGTAAAAAACGGA
>ENA-OQOA01000635-OQOA01000635.1-human-gut-metagenome-genome-assembly--contig:-NODE-635-length-14329-cov-3.055767_pt1 | contig 14329 bp, 18 predicted proteins | sample MGYA00242633_ERZ504888 | MGnify/ENA primary metagenome ERZ504888 (study PRJEB26092, sample SAMD00036372) | human gut metagenome | host: Homo sapiens | study: EMG produced TPA metagenomics assembly of... | reverse complement strand
ACCATTGATTATACCGGCAAGCACAACGATGGCAGTACCATGCTGGTCATCATGGAATACAGGTATATCAAGAAGTTCTTTTAATCTTGATTCTATTCAAAGCATCGTGGAGCAGATATATCTTCAAGGTTGATACCGCCAAATGCAGGAGCTATATTAACAACTGTTTTGATGATTTCGTCAGTATCCTGTGTATCAAGACAGATAGGCACTGCGTTAACTCCACCAAATGATTTGAATAAAACGGCTTTTCCTTCCATAACAGGCATAGCTGCATGAGCGCCTATATTGCCAAGTCCAAGGACAGCACTTCCGTCAGATACAACAGCAATAGTGTTTGCTTTGATAGTGTACTTGTAAGCAGCTTCCTTATCTTTAGCAATAACCTTGCAAGGTTCAGCTACACCAGGTGTGTAAGCAAGAGCAAGGTCTTCTCTTGTAGTGATACTCATCTTAGGAGTTGTTTCGAACTTTCCGTTCCATTCTTCATGAAGCTGTAAAGCTTTTTCTGCATTAGTCATGATATATATGTTCCTTTCATTATATAAGTGAATCAGTAATGGTAAAATTAACAATACAAAATACTGAAAATATTATCCCAATATTCATATAATATCACAAGCTAAAAAATATCATCAATATAAGTCTTTCATTTCTGGAAAAAATATTGTATAATGAGAAAGAAATCTAAGATACACGTTTCAGTATCGTTTCCCAGATAACATAACAGTATGATCAACGATTGATAGAATTATTAAGTTTACGAAAGCTTATATACAAAAGCAAAGAGCTATGCGTAATGTGTTGGTATTCAGGAGGTTTTGAATGAGAGAAAAGTTAGAAACACTTTCAGTAAGCGTATTGAAAGAATTTGCAAAAGATAAGAATATAAAGAATATATCTGCCATGAGAAAAAGCGAGCTTATAGATGCTATTCTGGCTGCTAACAATGAAGAAGAGCAGACACATAGTAAACATGACGAAGAAAAAACAGTTAAAAAAGAAGTGAAAAGAAGCTCGTCATATGAAAGAAATGCACATGCCGCAGATATTGTCAATGACGAAAAAGTATCATATGACAACCGGCAGCAGGAGAATAGACAGCAGGAAAGTACTGATACAGCAGATATACAGGAAAATGTACCTGAGATAGCTGATGGTATATTAGAGGTGCTTCAGGAGGGATATGGATTTATCAGATGTGAGAATTTCCTTCCGGGAGATAATGATGTGTATGTTGCACCTTCACTTATCAGAAGTTTAACTTAAAGACAGGAGATATCATAAGAGGACCTAAAAGACCTAAGACACAGAGCGAAAAGTTTTCAGCTATCAGTTTTTTAGAAACAGTTAATGGTCTTAGTCCTATAGTGGCACAAAGAAGAAGAGCCTTTGAAACTCTTACACCTATATTTCCTAATGAAAGAATCCATCTTGAAAAGAATTCCAACACAATAGCAATGAGAATGGTAGACCTTATATCTCCTATAGGTAAAGGACAGCGAGGTATGATCGTGTCACAGCCTAAGTCAGGAAAAACAACACTTCTTAAGCAGATTGCCAATGCAGTTACTAAGAATAATCCAGAAATGCATCTTATGATACTTCTTATAGACGAGCGTCCTGAGGAAGTAACAGATATAAGGGAGTCTATAGTTGGTGATAACGTGGAAGTTATATATTCTACATTTGATGAGCTTCCTGAAAGACACAGAAGAGTTTCAGAGATGACTATAGAAAGAGCAAAAAGACTTGTGGAGCAGAAGCAGGATGTTATTATACTTCTTGATAGTATAACAAGACTTGCAAGGGCATATAATCTTACAGTGCAGGCAAGTGGACGTACATTATCAGGTGGTCTTGATCCGGCAGCACTGCATATGCCTAAAAGATTCTTTGGTGCTGCACGTAACATGAGAGAAGGGGGAAGCCTTACAATACTTGCAACAGCGCTTGTTGAGACAGGAAGCAAGATGGATGATGTTGTATTCGAGGAATTCAAGGGAACAGGCAATATGGAACTTGTACTTGACAGAAAGCTTTCAGAGAAGAGAGTTTTTCCTGCCATAGATATAGCTAAGTCAGGAACCCGTAGAGAAGACCTCCTTCTTAATAAAGAAGAGCTTGAAGCGGTTGATATTATGAGAAAAGCACTTAACGGCTTAAAGACCGATGAAGCTGCAGAAAGAATTCTTGACTTATTTACCAAAACTAAGAATAATGCGGAATTCGTACAGACTGTCATAAAGAATAGAAGAGTGTAAAATTTTCAATTTGAAAAATTTATATAAAAATAAAATTTGTGCTTGCATTATATAGAACGCTATGATACAATAACAAAGCTGTTTATCAAAATGATAAAAAGAAATAAGGATAAATCATATAAAGATATTGTAAAGAGGTGAAAATAATGAGAGAAGGAATACATCCAGCATACTACCAGGCAAAGGTTGTTTGTAACTGTGGTAATGAATTCGTAACAGGATCTACAAAGGAAGAAATCCACGTAGAAATCTGTTCAAAGTGCCATCCTTTCTATACAGGACAGCAGAAGGCTACATCAGCTCGTGGACGTATTGATAAGTTCAACAAGAAGTATGGTGTTAATAACTAGTTATGAGCATGAAGTTGAGGTTGTCAAAAACCTCAACTTTTTTACTTTATACGTTTTTAACAAAACAGGAGGTATGTGCTATGAAACCATCAGGTATAGGTGGACAGGCTGTTATTGAGGGGATTATGATGCGCAACAAGGATAAGTATTCTATTGCGGTAAGAAAGCCTGATCATGAGATAGAAGTTACTGTAAGAGATTGTAAGCTGCTTACAGAAAAACATAAATGGATGGGATATCCTATAATAAGAGGTGTTGTAAGCTTTATAGATTCTCTTATAACAGGAATATCAACAATAAATTATTCGGCATCATTTTATGACGATCCAGAGGAACAAAAAATAACGAAAGCAGATGAGATAGGAAAATCACTGTTTAAAGACAAGTTTGAGTCAGTTTTGATGGCATTTACAGTTATATTATCTGTATTTATGGCTGTAGGGCTTTTTATGCTGCTTCCTTATTTTGTTTCTAGACTTGTAAAGGGATACGTAGCATCTAAAACACTTCTTAACTTTATAGAAGGACTTGTAAGAGTTGCTATATTTATATTGTATCTGCTTATTATATCTCTTATGAAAGATATAAAAAGAACATTTATGTACCATGGTGCAGAGCATAAGTGTATTAACTGTATAGAAAATGGTGCAAGACTCACAACAGAGAATGTTATGAATAGTTCAAGATATCATAAAAGATGTGGTACAAGCTTCCTTTTTATAGTTATGTTCATAAGTATCGTGTTCTTCATATTTATAAGAGTGGATAACACAGCACTTCAGGTAGTTATAAGATTACTTCTTGTTCCTGTTATTGCAGGTGTTTCTTATGAGTTCATAAGATGGGCAGGAAAGAATGATAACGGATTCACAGTTGTTCTTAGTAAACCAGGTATGTGGCTTCAGAGACTTACTACACGTGAACCAGATGAAGAGATGGTTGAGGTGGCTATTAAGGCTGTAGAAGAAGTGTTTGACTGGAAGGCGTTTTTAAAGGAATATTATGCCCATTCGCCTAATCCTGAGGCAGATATGCTTGCATCAGAGGCTAAGCTTGCCATGGATGGAGAACTTATACACAAGGCTAAAAACACAAGAAAAATAGATGCCAGAAAGGTTGCACATGAGGCAGCAATGGCTGAAACAATAAGAGCGGTTGAGATAAAGTCTGTATCAAACAGTGATACAACATCAGATACCAAAGCTGCTGATGGAAAAATCTCTGATACAGAAAAAGAAGAAGTAGTAATGTCTGAAACACAAGATACAGCAGATGCTGTTGAGACATTTGAAGATGTAAGAAAGACAGAAGATAATCTTGAGGCTGCTGATGTAGCTGAAAGCCAGGATGATAGTGCAGAACAGCAGACTAAGGAAAATGAAGAAACATCACAAGATACAGAAGAAGCACTTCCAGAAGGCTTTGAAATAGAAGAGGAATATGAAACTGTCAATAAGGTAGAAGGTGCTGCAGGCGGTGAGTATGCAGTGACAACAGAAAAGGTTCCTGAAACAGATGAATCAGAGAATATGACAGTGGAAGAGGTTGAAGCTGGCTTTGAGATAGAAGAGCCTGAAGATACAGAAGAAGCAGAAGATATAAACGCAGATGATGTACCGTTATTCAAACAGAGAGATAGACACTAAATATGATGATATACAATAGTAATAATATACCAGCTATACACACATACAAAGATGCAGTAAGATATGGTGCAAGGGTGCTTAAACAGGCGGATATAGACAATTCGGATTATGATGCATTAGAGCTGTTCCTTTATGTGACAGGCATAGATAGAACAACCTATCTTATTAATGCGACTGATGAGATAGACAATGAAGCCCTGAGAAAATATCTTGGATATATAATAAAAAGATCACATCATATTCCGCTTCAGCATATTATGGGATACACATATTTTTATGGAAGAAAGTATATTGTGAATGAACATGTACTTGTACCAAGACAGGATACAGAAGTGCTGGTAGAAGAAGTGGCAAAGCTTACAACTGCTGATAGCAGGGTACTTGATATGTGTACGGGCTCAGGATGCATTATTATATCGCTTGCATCGTTGGGACATACATATAGCGGTATACATGGAGCAGTCGGAGTTGATGTATCCCTAGATGCATTAGAGGTTGCACAGAATAATAAAGATATTAATAATGTACCATATGTTGAACTGATTCAAAGTGATATGTTTGAAGCTTTGGAAGGCAGTGGAATGAAGTTTGATGTTATTGTATCCAATCCACCTTATATACCAACAAGAGTTATAAAGGGACTTGATGAAGAGGTACGGCTGCATGATCCGTTTATTGCACTTGATGGAGATGAGGATGGACTGAAGTTTTACAGGATTATTACTGATAAAGCAAGAGATTATCTAAATAAAGACGGATATCTGTGTTACGAGATAGGTCATGACCAGGCAGCTAAAGTCAGTGATATATTGTCTTCATATGGATATAATGATATTAGAGTTATAAAGGATCTTGCGGGACTTGACAGAGTTGTTGTTGCAAGATATTATGGTACGAGTGTCAGAAGTGGACGTTATAATATATAGATAGAATGGAGTCAGAATACTATGAGCATGTTTGATAGATTAGAAGATACATTACGCCGTTATGAAGACGTAACGGCAGAGCTTGGTAATCCTGATATAGTTAATGACCAGGAAAAGTTCAGAAAATATATGAAAGAACAGAGTAATCTTGCACCTATCGTTGAAGCTTATACAGAATATAAGGCAAGTAAGCAGAATATAGAAGATAGTCTTCAGATGATAAGTGAAGAAAAGTGACGAGGAACTTTTAGAGATGGCAAGAGAGGAACTTGCTGATTCTAAGAAGAAGGTTGAAGAATTAGAGAAGAAGCTTAAAATATTACTTCTTCCTAAAGATCCTAATGACGATAAGGATATCGTTGTTGAAATCAGAGCCGGTGCAGGTGGAGAAGAAGCAGCGCTTTTTGCCGCAGAGCTTTTCCGTATGTACTCACACTATGCAGATACTAAGGGCTGGAAGATAGAAGTGGTTAATGCTGATGAAACTGGTATCGGCGGTATGAAGGAAGTCGAGTTTATGGTTAAGGGACAGGGTGCATACTCGGTTATGAAGTACGAAAGTGGTGTGCACAGAGTACAGAGAGTTCCTGTAACAGAATCTAACGGAAGAATTCAGACTTCAACAGCTTCTGTAGCAGTTATGCCAGAGGCAGAGGAAGTTGATATACAGATAGATGACAAGGATATCCGTATTGACGTTATGCGTGCCTCAGGTAACGGTGGACAGTGTGTCAACACAACTGACTCAGCAGTTCGTCTTACTCACTATCCTACAGGTATAGTTATCTACTCACAGACAGAAAAGTCACAGATACAGAATAAGGAAAAGGCTTTTGCGCTTTTAAGAGCAAAGTTATATGACCTTGAAACTCAGAAAGCACACGATGCAGAAGCTGATGCAAGAAGAAGCCAGATAGGTACTGGTGACAGAGCTGAGAAGATAAGAACTTACAACTTCCCACAGGGACGAGTTACAGACCACAGAATTGGTCTTACACTTTATAAGCTTGATAAGATTATGAATGGTGATATTCAGGAAATCATTGATGCCTGCATAGCAGCCGACCAGGCAGCAAAGCTGGCTAAGATGGGTGAAGAATAAAAAACTTGATTTTACTGGGCATTGAATAAAATCGTAATTGAAACGGTCTTTGGCAAAGTCAAAAGACCGTTTTTTTGATTGAATTAAAGCGAGAGGATGCTTGTAGATTAATTCCTGAAATGTCAGACATACAAATGTGGTATCATGTTTTTAATATGTTATTATGAATAAAGGATATTGAAAAAGGACATAATTATGGTATAATTAGACCATAAATAAGGAGGTGTGTGTTATGCCACAAATAATTCCAATCAAAGACTTGAAGAATACATCAGAGATATCTGATATGTGCCATAAGACAGAGGAGCCAATTTATGTTACGAAAAATGGCTATGGTGATATGGTAATTATGAGCATGGAGATTTATGAGTCAACAATGAGACAGATTGCCATGCACAGAGATATTGAGATATCTGAAAAGCAGATAGAGGCAGGACTAGTAAAGGATGCCAGAAAAGCACTGAAAGAAACGAGGGCAAAGTATGGCTTATAAATTAAATGTTACCGAGTATGCCGGTGAATTGCTTGATAATATTATGTATCATTTGATTTATCGTTTAAGGAATAAACAGGCAGCTAAGCATTTGTTAGATTGTATTGATGTAATCTATGATAGATTAGAGGTCAATCCTTTTCAATTTGCAGAATGTAGAGATTCATATCTTGCCAGGAAAGGGTATAGAGAAGCAGTTGTGCCACAGATGAATTATATTATCATTTTTTGATGTGAGAGATGATGTTGTAAATGTAGTTGGTATTTTCCACCAATTAGAGAATTATCAAAATAAATTGTAATATATTTATGATGAATCAGAGTCAGTCGAAGGGCTGGCTCTAATTTTTTGCCCTTTTTTCGTAGTCAGGCAAATAACTGTATAGTTCAAGTAACTTTTCAAGAATAATTTCAAGAATGAGCCGGGAAGTGTGTTTAAGCTTAATGGCAAAGAATATGTGTTAAGCGAGAACCATACATTGGATATTCCATACGGAGAAGATTTGTGGTGTTTGGAATCTACGTCAAATTATAGATATGGAGAAAAGATTGATTAATTTCTGAGAGTTTATCTATTTGTGTTGTAGCTATCAACAAAAAGGGATATTTACATCGTGTTATAGTACATGGTGTAGGTATCCTTTTTGCATATCTTCTATATTTGCTACATAAAAAAGTGCAAATGCTCAAAAAATAGTAATGGCTATTGAAGTAAAAATAATTTAGTGGTAAAATAACATTACCAAAAATAGTGCAATGCACAAAAACAAGGAGCCATATTATGGAGATTAAGAGAGATTCATACCTTGAACAGTTAAAGATAAGAAAAGATAACGGAATGATTAAGATTATCACAGGAATCAGGAGATGCGGCAAATCATTCCTGTTATATGTGTTGTTTAAGAAGTATTTACTTGAGAGTGGCATAGATAATGACCACATCATTGAGATTGCTTTAGATGGCATTGAAAATGAGGAACTGAGAGATCCAAAGAAGTGTTATCAGCATATTAAAGAGCGGGTGGAAGATGACCGGAAGTATTATCTGCTCTTGGACGAAGTACAGTTTATGCCACGATTTGAGGAAGTGCTGAACAGTTTGCTTCGTATCAGTAACATTGATGTGTATGTAACCGGCAGTAATTCTAAATTTTTATCTAGTGACATTGTAACTGAATTTAGAGGCAGAGGAGATGAGATAAGAATTTATCCGTTGTCTTTTGCAGAGTTCTATGCGGCTTATGATGGAGATTATGATGATGCTTGGGAAGAATATATGATATACGGTGGTTTACCACAAGTGGCACAATTTTCTGTAGAACGCCAGAAGGCTGAGTATCTTAAAAATATTTTTACCAATGTTTATATCAAGGATGTGGTAGAGCGAAACAAAATTCAAAATGTTGATGAGATTGGAACTTTGGTGGACATTCTTGCTTCTGCCATAGGAGCACCTACCAATCCAACAAAAATATCAAATACTTTCAAAAGTGAGAGAGGTATCAATTACAGCAATAAAACTATATCCAATCATATTGATTATTTGGCAGAGGCATTTTTGATTTCTAAAGCGGACCGGTATGATATTAAGGGGCGAAAATATGTAGGAGCCAATCTGAAATACTATTTTTCGGATATAGGACTTAGAAATGCCAGACTAAACTTCAGACAGCAGGAGCCGACTCATATTATGGAGAACATTGTTTATAATGAGTTGCTTGTGCGTGGCTACAATGTAGATGTTGGTATTGTGGATGTATTTGCAAAGAATAGTGACGGAAAGAGAGTTCATAAGCAGCTAGAGGTTGATTTTGTAGTAAACCAGGGCAGTCAGAGATATTACATTCAGGTGGCTTATGATATGACTTCTGAGGAAAAGCAAACACAGGAACTTAATTCACTCCGAAATATTCCGGATTCATTTAAGAAGATTGTTATAGTAAATGGAACAAAAAAGCCTTGGAGAAATGAGGAAGGCTTTGTGATCATGGGCATGAAATATTTTCTGCTCAATGAGGATAGTTTGGAGTTTTAGTATGGAAGGAGATAATATATTCCCATATAGAAATATGGATATAAAGTTAGGAGACAGAGAAATGGCAATTATCCCCAAAGCTGTATTAAAACAAATAAGAGTTGAGGATATTTCGGATAATTTTCAAATATCCACTTGGTATATAGTACAAAAATTTGTACCGATGATATGAGTGAGTTACTGAGTAATATGGAACAGATATATGGTGAAATAATATGCTTAGAGTGAATCAGAGTCAGTCGAAAGACTGGCTCTGATTTTCTGTATATCCCATAAAGCTTACATGATAATTATATTTTGCACACGAAAGATCATTGCTAAGATCATACACGATTCCGGATTTGATACCAACAACAGTTGGACGTAGTATGTAATGTGCATTGTTTTTACAACTCTGGCACGTTCACCGTTGCTTAGTTCAACGATAGAATCAACAGGATATAATATTATACTTTCAAGGAAGCTTTTCATAGCAGTAATGTCAAGTTCCTCTGTCATAGACATAATCATTTCAACTGCATCACGTTGTGAAAATGCAGACTTATATGGTCTTTCTGTTACGAGTGCATCATATATGTCGGTGACGGTAAGGATTTTGGCATAGCTGGTTATTTTATCACTTGGAAAACCAAGCGGATATCCGTGGCTGTTCATTTTCTCATGATGCTGAAGTATAGCCAGGCTTATTTCATTGCTGAACTCATTTTTATCATTTATCATATGATATCCAAATACAGGATGCTGCTTCATAACAGCGAATTCCTCATCTGTAAGTTTACCCGGTTTGTTAAGAATCTCTAGAGGTATTTTGGTTTTACCTATGTCATGAAGAAGTCCAGCAACTCCTATTTCATATATCTGCTTCTGTGATAAGCCCTGTTGTTTTGCAAGTATCATAGACATAGTAGCAACGTCAACGCTATGCTTAAAGGTATATTCGTCACTTGTCTTAAGTGCGTTAATATCTATGGCAATGGCATCATTATTGTTGATGGCTGTCATAAGGTTAGAAGCTATATTGTTAGTGGTATCTGCCAGCTGGTCTGATCCAGCATTGGCATAGATATATTGTATTCCCTCAGCAACACGCGTTTTAACACTATTGGAAAAGCTCAACCTTGGAGCGGTCATCAGTACGAAGACGTTCAATCTGCTTTCTGGCCTGTGGCGATATACTTTTTTCTATATCATCATCAGATTCTTCACCTGTCTGGATATATACCATCATAATCCCCATCCTAAGGAGCGATTCAATGACGTAATTATCAAGAATGGATCCTTTTTGAACAAGGTTTCGTCCAGCACGGTCTACTACTGACTGGTCGATTTTCATTCCCTCTTTTAGTTGTCTTGTTCTTACTAAACGTCTTATAATCATATAATAAGTTCTCCATGCTGGTTCAATTGTTACAGCTTCTATAATGTATTCATAAATAAAGTTTTTCTACATCATTTGAATAATAATTTTCCTAGTTAAGATATTATATACCAATTATAAGTAAAATTCTATATATTTTCATTAAAGCAGCTTTACAAAATAAGTACAAAAATTGAAACAATTACCAGCTTTTCATATTTTAGCCACAAAATAACCATTGATTCTATTAATGATATAAAGCGTGAGGCTGATACTAACAGTAATATTGGAAATATGCTTACAGAGTATGTCAGAGTGTTTAAGCAATTCTAGCTTTGGATATTATTGAATTTGATTATTGCCTGATATTTTACAGATATATGTTTTAGTTTTTAGAGCCTGGTATGTTTTTACATTTTTAGAGCTTTGACACTTTTACAGGATTATATTATACTATTCTGAATGGAGGAAATAGTGTGATATGAAGAAGTCAAATGCTTTGGCGTTAATGCCGATACTTGTTTTTTTAATATTATATCTGGGGTTTGGAATTGTATTTGAGTATGTTATGAAAATTCCTATGGGGTTTTTATAATATTCCTATTATAGCAGCATTTCTTGTGGCAATTCTTGTAGCCTGTATGCAGAACAAAGATGTAGCTTTTGATAAGAAGCTTGAAATAATGGCGTCAGGATTAGCTGATAAGAATATAATAACAATGATTCTTATATTTCTTACAGCAGGTGTATTCGTAGGAGTGGCAGGAAGAAGCAGTGCAGAGAGTGTGGCATATTTTATGCTTGATATAATACCAGCCAGATTCGCAGTTGCAGTACTTTTTATAGTTGCCTGTTTTGTATCAACTGCTATGGGAACCTCAGTTGGAACTATAACACTTATTGTTCCTATTGCAGTAGCTGTATCAGAGGCTTCAGGTTTTTCTGTACAGCTATGTATGGCATCTGTTATGGGTGGAGCTATGTTTGGAGATAACCTTTCGTTTATTTCTGATACGACGATTGCTGCATGTAATGGACAGGGATGTGCTATGAAGGATAAGTTCAGGAGAATTTCTGGATTGCATTTCCAGCAGCAGTTGTGACACTGATTATTATTCTGTTATTGTCATTTGGAACGGATATATCCGGAAGTGTGACACACGATTATAATCTTATCCAGATTATTCCATATGTGCTTGTGCTTATTGGAGGCATAGCAGGAGTTAATGTGTTTAGTGTGCTTCTTATTGGAATAGTATCAGGAATAATTATTGTTCTATCAACTGGTAATATAGGAGCTTATGAACTTATTGGAAACATAGGCTCAGGTTTATCAGGGATGTTTGAAACAAGCATGGTTGCTATACTTGTTTCTGCTCTATGTGCACTCATAAGGGAATATGGAGGCTTCACAGCCCTGCTTAATGGAATCAAGAAACCTTTAAGGGAAAAAGGTGGCCAGTTAGGAGTAGGTATTCTTGTAGGAGCTATGGATATAGCAACTGCAAACAATACTGTTGCCATAGTCGTGGCGAATCCGATAGCTAAGGAAATGTCAGAGGAATATGGAATATCTAACAGGAAAACGGCTTCGCTGTTAGATACATTTTCATGTGTGTTCCAGGGCATAATACCGTATGGTGCGCAGATGCTGGTTGCAATATCGGCGGCTAACGAGCTTGGATATTCGATATCAGCGTTTCAGATAATACCTGTTTTATTTTATCCATTTATGCTTCTTATAAGCTCACTAATCTGGATATGTGTAATACCAGCGGATAAATAACAGAGACTAATATAATTAAGAATTTGAAAATGTGAACATACCTTAAGAAACTGCTTATACTAAGCTGGCAGGACCTAGGGTGTTATATACGACAACAGGGATAAGGAACGATATGAATTCAATAAGTAATGATATGGTAAAAAGAAAAAATATTATTCTGATAGGAATGCCAGGCAGCGGCAAGAGTACATTAGGAGTAGTGCTTGCAAAGAAAATGGGCTATTCCTTCATAGATTCAGATATAGTCATACAGGATACCTATGGCTGTACACTTGAGGAACTGATAGACAAGCATGGTGATGCAGGCTTTATAAAGATTGAAAATGATGTAAACTGTTCTATATCACCAGAGCATACGATTATAGCTACTGGTGGAAGTGCTGTTTATGGAAAAGAGGCAATGGAGCATTTTAAGGAAATAGGAACTGTTATATATCTTAAGGTGTCTGAAAAGGAGCTTGAGTCAAGACTTGGAAGCCTTAAAGAGCGTGGAGTTGTATCGAATGGTAAAACAACTATTGAGGAAATATTTGAGGACAGGAAAAGACTGTATGAAAAGTATGCTGATATTGTTATCACACAGGAGGGAATGGATATAAGAACGATAGTTGAGGATATGTATTCAAGAATTAAATTTATGAATTGAATTTATGAGTTGAGTTTATGAATAAATTTATTCAATTAAATATTGATTTATTGTGGAAAAATCTCGCTTTTTGTATTAATATATTTATAGTTTGTTTTGTATGATTTTTAGCATTTACATTATAATGTATTAATTACAAGGAGGGAGATTTTTTTAAAAATGGAAGAGATTAAGTCTGGAAATAAGTACAAGTACACAGAGGAAACGGAAAGATTTAAAAGAATGAACAGATTTTATATAGCAGCGACATCTGTTTTGGGATGTATATTTATATTGTATCTGTGGTTAAAGCTGTTTTGTAATGCCATATTACCTGTAACAGTATATGGTAATACAGCTCTTATTGTTATATTTGCAATAGCCAATACTATCATGTATGTAAAGGATAAGACAACAAGAAAGTTAAAGGTTATAGCCACATGGGAGATATGTATAGAATATCTGCTCGTTGGTGTTCAGACAAGTGCAACCTTTATAAGCTATGCAATTATAATAACATTTATATTACAGATTCCTTATTACGAGAAGAAGTCTTTGAATAGAATTGCAATAGGCACATTAATTTTATATATTATAGTTATGAGTGTACAGGCATCAAAGGGAATATATGGCAATGATGTTAATGCAGTATGTGGAACATTTATTGTTATTCTTACAGGTCTTGTAATACTTCAGGTTGGAAAGCTCTGCATACTGTTTAATGATGACGCAGTTGGCTCAGCAAGAGAAGAGCATGATAAGGTAAAGAAGGTTCTTGATGATATGCTTGAGGTATCACAGACTGTTAACAGGGAAACTGATGAAAGCAGAAATATTATGAATCAGCTTGTAAGTACAACAGAGAATGTAACAAGCAATATGAAGGAAATTACTGCTGCTACGAATATGACTGCTACAAGCATAGAAGAACAGAATACTATGACAACATCTATACAGCAGGCTATTGAGCACACAGGCGAAGTATCTAATGCGATGGTAGATATTGCAATGGATTCTAATGATAGTATTAAAAAGAATATAGAAATCATGACAGAGCTTAAGACACAGTCTGCGCAGATAAAGGATACTAATAAGTCGGTTACTGATTCAATGTCAAAGCTTCAGGAGAAAACCAAAGAGGTTGAGAATATAGCGGATATGATTCTTAATATATCAAGCCAGACTAATCTGCTTGCACTTAACGCTTCAATAGAGAGTGCAAGAGCAGGAGAGGCAGGAAGAGGCTTTGCAGTTGTAGCTGAGCAGATAAGACAGCTCGCTGAGCAGACAAAGGGCTTTACAGAGGATATAACAAAGATAATATATGAGCTTAATGCCAATGCAGAGGATGTGGTGGAATCTGTCAGGATTTCTGTCAATGCGGCCGATACGCAGAGCGATAATATTAATTCAGCTTCACAGACGTTTGAACAGCTTAATAGTAATATGTCAGCATTAGTAGAGCATGTGGAGGAGGTTAACAAGCAGATAACAGGCCTTTCAGCTTCCAATAACAGAATTGTTGAGAATATATCACAGCTTTCTGCAGTAACACAGGAGGTTACAGTTAATGCAGAACAGGTGCATAATCTGAGCGAACAGAATCTTGAATATGCTGAGCAGGTAAAACAGGCGGTTGAACATATAAGAAGCACATCTGAAAAGATGAATATGGCATAAAGATTTATAAATAATATTGAGATTGTTTATAAATAATTCAGACCTGATTAAAATAATTAATAAAA
>ENA-OQOA01000634-OQOA01000634.1-human-gut-metagenome-genome-assembly--contig:-NODE-634-length-14330-cov-3.314863_pt1 | contig 14330 bp, 13 predicted proteins | sample MGYA00242633_ERZ504888 | MGnify/ENA primary metagenome ERZ504888 (study PRJEB26092, sample SAMD00036372) | human gut metagenome | host: Homo sapiens | study: EMG produced TPA metagenomics assembly of... | reverse complement strand
TAGGCTTATGACTATGAGTGATGACAACGAAACGAACAGCCGCTGAATCTCGACATTCCCGACCACCTCGAATACTCCGCGGAACATGCATGGGTGGACCGTTCGGTCGACCCCGCAATCATCGGCATTACCGAATACGCCGCCGACCAGCTTGGCGAACTTGTGTTCGTGGATCTGCCTGAGCCTGGCGCCCGTGTGGAGGCCGGCGACGAGATCGTGGAGCTTGAATCCTCCAAGGCCGTCCAGCCGTTGATCAGCCCCGTGGCGGGTACGGTCAAGTATGTGAACCGTGACGTGGCGGACGACCCGTCCGTGGTCAACGGCGATCCGTACGGCGAAGGCTGGCTGCTGAAGGTCGAGCTTGACGACGATGAGCCGGAGCTGCTGAGCGCCGACGAATACGCGAAGGTCGTGCGGTAGTTCCTTTTGAGCTCCCCTCTCTGAGGGGAGCCAAGAAAATGAGGCGTATGGCCTATATTGGTGTCTATGAGAAGCCCACGCGAGGATTTTGAGGCGGCAGGCAAGCGACTGCCTTGGGATGCTGCTGCTCGCAGTGCAGCGCTGTCCGCCACCGCGCCAGTCTCTGACGTCAAGGCATCCGCCAATGGTGCCGACAATGCCAGCAACGCTGAACATTCCGATGACATGCCCACCGTGCCGATTCCCGCACGCAAGGCTGCCACGACGTTCGACACCCCCTCCAAGCGTGAGCGCATCGAAGTCAAGCCGCCGATCACCCGATTCATACGTCGTGCCGTCACCCGCGTGTTCGGCGTATGGTCACGCATCTCCACTCAGGTGGTGCGCCAATGGGACTGGTATCCGCGAGTGGAACCCTATGTGGGTTATGGCACCGGCGATTACTCGCGTCTGATCTGCCGCACGGTATACGCCCCCAGGCACGCGCAATCCGGCGAACTGATCCGCGGCATCCGCGGCATGCTTGCCATACCCGCGCCGCGCACCCACGTGCAGGCCAGCATTGATGACATGCCGCTCAACACCGTGCAGATCGGCGTCTCCGAGGTCTATGACAAGGTGGACCGCACGCGCGATCTCGGCAGCGAATACGCCATCTCCGATTCCGCCGGATATCTCGACCTCGTGGCCGAGCATCGTCTGGTGCCCGGCATCCATCGCGTCTCCTACAGCGTGGCCAACCGCAAACCCGTGAGCGCCAACCTGTACACCATCCCCGCCAGTGCCAAAGTCGGCATCATCTCCGATGTGGACGACACCATCATGATCACGCAGGCCCCGGTGCCATGGAAGGCCGCGTACAACCTGCTGTTCCTCGACCCCAAGAAGAAAGCCTCCGTGCCGGGCATGAGCGTGCTGTTCACCCGCATCGCCGACCTGTTCCCCGGCGCACCGTTCTTCTATCTTTCGACATCGCCCTGGAATGTGGAGAGTTCGATTCGCAACTTCATCACTGACCATGGTTTTCCCGAAGGCCCGCTGCTGCTGCGCGACCTCGACCCGAGGCCCAAGACCTTCGTACCCACCGGCCCCCAGCACAAACTTGAGTTTGCCGAACAACTTATGGCCGACTTCCCAGACATGAAGTTCATTCTGGTGGGCGATGACGGGCAGAAAGACCCGACCACGTACGCCACCATCGCCCGCAGATATCCCGGACGTGTACTGGCGATCGTCATTCGTGAGTTGAGCCCGCGCGAATCAACCGGATTGGCGTCGGTGACGGGGCTCACCTCGACCCAGCCGACTCCGGTAACCGATGTGCCAGTATTCACCGGCACCACCGGCTCGAACATTCTGAAGACCATGCTGCCGTATCTGAAGACGGTGTTGCAATAGGCGCGGCGTGATGAACACTGAATGCGTCCCGGTGCGGTGCCTCGCCTATAATCGCGTGGTATGACTGACGAGAGCACAAACGCCGCGGCCGCGATGCCGCCTTACGCCAAGCGCGAGCCGAAGCGCCGCGAATTCCACGGTGACGTTTTCGAAGACGATTACGAGTGGATGCGAGACAAAGACTCCGATGATGTGCGCAGCTACGTAGCTGCCGAAAACCAGTACTGCGAGCGTCGCATGGCGCATCTGGCGGATTTCCGGCATACGTTGTTTGAAGAGCTGAAATCGCATGTGGAAGAGACTGATATGTCGGTTCCCACGCGCGTCAATGATTACTGGTACTTCACCCGCACGCAGCAGGGCAAACAGTATGGCGTGCAATGCCGCATCCCCGTGCGCGATGCCGATGACTGGGACCCGCCGGTCGTGGATCCGCAAGGCGCGCCCGGCGTCCAGTGCCCGGTGAACAGGTCGTTTTTGATGCGAACAGGAATCCGAGGGACATGACTTCTTCCGGCTCGGCGGCTTGGATCTGAGCAAGGACGGCCGTTGGATGCTGTACGGCGTGGATGTTGCGGGAGACGAACGATATGATTTCCGCATTCGCGACCTTGCCGGGCTGGAGACCGGGGAGCCGGTCAGCGAACTGCCCGAACAGTTCACCGGCATTGGCAGCGCATGCTTCACGCCGGACGGCCAATGGGTGTTCTGGGTGGAATTGGACGATTCCTGGCGGCCGCTCGCTGTGTGGCGGCATCGTGTTGGCACGGCGGTCGAATCGGATGTGTGCGTGTACCGAGAAACCGATGAACGGTTCTGGGTGGGCGTTGGCATCAGTTTTGATGAGCGCAATATCGTGATCGGCACCGGTTCCAAAACCACCACCGAAGTGCTGATGCTGCCGGTGGCCACGCCTGAAGGCGAATTCCAAGCTTTCATTCCGCGTCAGAACGATATTGAATATGATGTGAGCTTTGCCTGTTTTGAAGGCGCGGGGGAGAACGGTGCGGATGTGCCACTCGCCGTGGTCTATCACAACGCCGCCAATCCGAATTTCGAAATCGACGTCATTGACATGCGTGGCCATGAGCCGCCGTACCGACTCGGCGAAGGCGTGTGCATTGCCGCCGGGTCGCCGTACGGCTGTGAACATGGTGAGCCGGATAAGCCGATTACCGAGGCATACTTCAACGCCGTCAATCCGGCGATATTGCAGGGTGCCCACGGTCTGGGCATCGAAGGCATTGCGTTGCATCGCAACTTTGTGTCCCTGAGCTACCGTGCCGACGGCCAGCCGCACGTGGCATACATGACCAAGAGCGCGGCTGCCGCCGACTTCCTGGCCGGACGGCCGTGGCGGTTTACGGAATTGCTGCCGCCTGCCCTGGAGGACGACTGGGACATGGTTGCCGACGATCGCGAAAACTTCACCGGCGATCATGGCGAAATCTTGTGGACCGAAGATGAGGCCCCCACGGATCACACGTCATCTTCCGATGGTGCTAGCGACGACCACCTGCCCGGTGAGACCCGGCGCTTGTACACCATCGGCGTCGGCGGCAACCCCTCGTATGAGGCGCCGCGCATGCGCTACTCGTTCGCCAGCTACACCCGCCCGGGCGAGTTGCACGAAATCGATCCCGCCACCGGTGAAGATGCGCTGCTGAAGCGAGCCACCGTGTTGGGCAACTTCAATCCACGCGATTACATGGAACGCCGTGTGTGGATTACCGCGCGCGACGGCGAACGCATTCCTGTTTCCCTCGTCTGGCACCGCGATTGCCCGGCGCAGGATTCGCCGATGTTCATTACCGGATATGGTGCATACGAGATTTCCTCCGATCCGGGGTTCTCGGTCTCTCGTCTGAGCATGTTGGATCGCGGTGTGCTGTACGCCGTGCCGCATATTCGTGGCGGCGGCGAAATGGGACGCGCCTGGTATGAGCAGGGGCGCAGACTGAACAAGAAGCATTCCTTTGAGGACTTCGTGGACGCCACACGCGCGCTGCAGAAGGCGCATTTGGCTGATGCTTGGCGCACCGTGGCCAACGGCGGATCCGCTGGCGGTCTGCTGATGGGCGCGATTGCCAATATGGCGCCCGAATGCTACGCCGGTGTTGAGGCGGATGTGCCGTTCGTGGACGCGTTGACCTCCATTCTTGACCCGGACTTGCCGTTGACCGTCACCGAATGGGACGAATGGGGAGACCCGTTGCATGACCCTGAGGTGTATCAGTATATGAAGTCGTACACGCCATACGAGAATGTGCCGGTCGCCGTGCTCGAGGGCGGCAACGACGAGGCTGCCGGTGACGGCAGTGCTGATGGGGCTGCCACCGGCGCGGTCGCCGCCGCGCAATTCCCGAGAATCTTCATTACCACCTCGATGAACGACACCCGCGTGCTGTACGTCGAGCCGCTCAAATGGCTGGCCCGTTTGCAGTCCGCCGGCGTGGACGCGGTGGCCAAGATTGAGGTCGAGGCCGGTCACGGCGGTCTATCCGGGCGTTACAAGCAATGGGAAGAGGTTTCCTATGAGAACGCTTGGTGCATGGATGTGATGGGGCTCGCTCATTAGGCCATGTCCACTAGCTGAGCGGGTTCGGGCCGGCAGGTGATAGCGCGAGTAGGCTCCTTGAACTATGGCAAAGACATATAAAATCGCCGTTATTCCCGGCGACGGTATTGGCAAGGAAGTCACTCCGTGGGCTCAGAAGGCTTTGGAAAAGGCCGCTGAAGGCGTAGCTGACTTCGAGTACGAGAACTTCGACTTGGGTGCCGAGCGCTATCTGCGCGATGGTGCGATCCTGCCCGAGGACGAAGAGGAGCGCATCAAGGCCAACGACGCGATTCTGCTCGGTGCCGTGGGCGATCCGCGCATCAAGGCGGGCATTCTGGAACGCGGCCTGCTGCTCAAGCTCCGCTTCGACCTGGACCAGTACGTGAACCTGCGTCCGTCCAAGCTGTACAAGGGCGTCACCTCGCCGCTCGCGAACCCCGGCGACATCGATTTCGTCGTGGTGCGTGAAGGCACCGAAGGCCTGTACTGCGGTGCCGGCGGCGCGGTGCGCCGCAACACCCCGCAGGAGGTGGCCACCGAGGTGTCCATCAACACCGCATACGGTGTGGAGCGTGTGGTGCGTTACGCCTTCAAGCTCGCTATGAAGCGCAAGAAGCACGTCACCCTGGTGCACAAGAAGAACGTGCTCGTCAACGCCGGTGATATGTGGCAGCGCATCGTCGACAAGGTCGGCGAGGAATACCCTGAGGTCACCCACGACTACCAGCACATTGATGCGGCCACCATCTTCCTGGTCTCCGACCCGAGCCGTTTCGATGTGATTCTCACCGACAACCTCTTTGGCGACATTCTGACCGATGAGGCCGGCTCCGTGGTGGGCGGCGTGGGCTACTCCGCCTCCGGCTGCATCAACGCCTCCGACGAGTTCCCGTCCATGTTCGAGCCGATTCACGGTTCCGCTCCGGACATCGCCGGTCAGAACAAGGCCAACCCGACCGCCGCCATCCTCTCCGCCGCCATGCTGCTCGAGCATCTCGGCTTTGATGATGCGGCCAAGAAGATCCATACCGCCGTCGAAGCGGACATCGAGGAGCTCGGCTCCACCGTGCGCTCCACCGACCAGGTCGGCAAGGACATTCTGGCCCGCATGTGACCTCAAACTTGGCTCCCCTCGCTGAGGGGAGCCAGAAAACTCTCTATACTGAGTTGCATGCAAATGCGACATGGGGAATGCAAAACCGTTGGCAGCAAACTAGTCGCCGTGACCGTATCCGTCGATGATGACGGCACCGCACAGTCATGCCATATCAGCGGTGATTTCTTATTGAATCAGTTTCGGATGCCGAATCTCATGCTTTGTTGCATGACCTGGAACGAGCTCTAATTAGCGATGATTCATTGCGGTCCGTATTGGACGCCCATCCTAGTTGCCAAATTATCGGCACAGATGAAATTGCCATCAAAACCGCATACAGCCGAGCCGTAAGCAGCAACTTACCCCGCTGGCGGGGCTCCAGCGCAGCGGGTGGGGTGGGCAGCCCCGATGCGCCGAACATCCCAGCATCCATCAATACACAAACCAAGCAGCCCGACAAAAGCTCTGAATACCGGGAGCGCTGGAACGCCCTCAAGCCTCAACTCACCGTGATCCACGGCCATCCGCGTACTCCGGACGAGCAAATGGCCATTGACGAGACCTGGGCGCGTGAAGTCGCAGCAGGAACACGACAGCCGACCATCCGATTATGGGAGTGGGCGGGCCCGGCTGTGGTCATCGGCCGTTTCCAATCGGCCCAGGACGAGGTGAATCTGGACATTGCCAAGCAGCTCGGCTTCGACGTGGTACGCCGTTGCACGGGCGGCGGAGCGATGTTTATCGAACCGGGCAACACCATTACCTATTCTCTGTATGCGCCGCTCGATTTCGTTCAGGGCGTAAGCATCGAAGAATCCTACCGGCTCTGTGACTGGTGGCTGGTCGAAGCGCTGCGCGAACTTGGTTTAGATGTGCGGTTCGCGGGCCTCAATGATATCGCCTCGCAGTACGGCAAGATCGGGGGAGCGGCGCAGCGGCGCTTCCCCGTAGGCTCAGGCGGCGCGGTGCTGCACCATGTGACCATGGCATATGACATCGATGCGGCCAAGATGAGCCGTGTGCTCAACACCAGTCGCGAGAAGATGTCAGACAAAGCGGTGAAATCAGCGGTCAAACGCGTGGACCCGATGAAAAGCCAGACGGGTCTCAGCCGCGAACACATCGTCGAGCACCTTATTGACTGGTTTGCGGCGTGATTTCACCGATGGCCGTATACGATTTTGCCGCTGGCCGTGCGCGGTTTTGTCATGGGCGAGCGCGGTAGCCGCGACAGTGCCGTTTTTCGCGGTAACGCATTCGTCAGCATGTCGTACGGCTATCGGATCGTGCCACACATGAAGTGACGAATGAGGGCATGCTCCTGACGAAACCTGTGGGGCGCGTTACAATATGACGGATGGGCGACGACGGTCATAGGACAATAAGGATGGTGCGATGAGCTTGGAAACGCCAAACGCTTTTGCTGACGAGGAAAACATCCTGTTGCATACGGCATTGTTCAAGCAGGTATCGCCAGCCGAAGCCGAGGAGCTGTTGCCGCATTTGAAGCATGCGACGTTCGATAAAGGCGACTATATCTTCTCCGAAGGCGATACCGATCAGCGCATGTATTTACTGGAGCAGGGGCGCGTCAAGCTGATTCGCACTTCTTCCGATGACCGCGTGCAGCTGCTGTCCATCCACGCGCCGGGCGAAGTGCTTGGCGAGATTCCGGTATTCGACCCTCATGGTGGCCCGCGCACCGCGTCCGCGGTGTCCATGAGCCATGGCACGCGCGTGGTCTGGCTGGAGCATGATGCCCTGTTCGCATGGCTTGATGAGCATCCGCGTGTGGCCATCGACATGTTGCAGGTCATGGCCAGCCGCCAGCGCGGCAACAACGAACGCATCTCCGACTTGGTATTCATGGATGTGCCGGCGCGTCTGGCCAAGACATTGCTCAACTTGGGCTCACGTTTCGGCGAGCCGGTGGAACAGGGCCTCAAAGTGCCGCATGACCTGACTCAGGAAGAGCTGGCCCAACTGGTGGGCTCCAGTCGTGAGACCGTGAACAAGGCGTTGATGGACTTTTCCAACCGCGGATGGATCGCACGTGACGGCCGATCGATCATCATCTTCCAGCCCGGTATGCTGATTCGACGCTCGCGGCGCTGACCGTTCGGCTGACTTCCAGCCAATGTTACGCTAGTGCGATTCTTGTGATGATATGTTCACGGGAGCTGACCGTAAGCCCGGTTGGTAGGGCACCCCATTTTAGAATGGGGCCCATGCCCAAAAAGAAGTCCCTCACTCTCCAACGTGTGCTTGTTCTCCTCTTGGCCTATATCATGCTTGCCGTCTGCGGCGGCGTGGCGGCCAGCGTGTTGTTTGTACCGGGTGTGATCGGTGCCAATAAAGCCGCCAAAGCGGTGATTCCGTCGCTCAAGGTAGAAAACGTGGACTTCGACGTGACTAGTCTGCCCCAGAAGTCGACGATGTACGCGCGAGACGGTTCCACCGTTATCGCGACGTTCTACAACCAAAACCGTATCGTCGTGCCGCTGAAGAAGATTTCCAAAACCATGCAGCAGGCAGTGGTGGCGCGCGAAGACCGTCGATTCTGGACTCACGCCGGCGTCGACGTGCAAGGCGTGATGCGTGCGTTCGTGCAGACCTACCTCGTCAAAGGCTCCCAGCAGGGTGGTTCGTCGCTGACCCAGCAGTACGTCAAGAACGTGCTGCTGATGCAGGCGATCGAGGATGACGATTCGATCGCCCAGTACCATGCCACTGAAGACACCATCGCCCGTAAGATTCGCGAGATGCTGATTTCCGTGCAGATGGAAAAGAAGTATTCCAAGGCCGAGATTCTGCAGGGCTATTTGAACATCGCCCAGTTCGGCAACAACCTGTATGGCGTGGAAACCGCGGCCCAGCGCTACTTCAGCGTGTCCGCCGCCGATTTGAACGTGGTGCAGTCCGCCACCATCGCGGCTATCACCAAGAACCCAAGCCTGTATGATCCGCTGGTCGAAGAGAACCAGAAGGAAAGCGAAAACCAACGCAATATCGTGCTCAAGCTGATGCTGCAGGAAGGATACATCACCCAGAAGCAGTACACCGAAGCTGTGAACACGCCGTTGAAGGACACGCTGAAAGCACAGGACGTGAATGTCGGCTGTCAGGACACCGGCGATTACGCGTACTTCTGCGATTTTGTGGTGCATCGCATCCAGAACTCCGAAGAATTCGGCAAGACTCGTGCCGAGCGTAACAAGCTGCTGCAGGAGGGTGGCCTGAAAATCGTCACCACGCTGGATGTGGAAGCGAATTCCACGATGATGGAGACCGCGCGTAATACCATTCCACCGGACGATCCCAGCGGCATGGAGATAGCCATGGCCGCAGTCAAACCGGGAACCGGCGAAGTGCTGAGCTTTGGCCTGAATCGTTACTATGACGCCACTCCGGCAGCCGCGAACGATCCCACCAAGACGAGCCAGAACTATGCCGTCGATTTGGCGGATGGCGGTGGTTCTGGTTGGACCATCGGTTCGTCCTGGAAGCCGATCAACCTGATTGCGTGGATGGAAGCGGGCCATTCCATCAACGACAACCTCCAGACCTCGACGTCATACCCCACTACGGACTTCGCCTGCAGTAACTATTCGGGCGGTGCCGATTCGTGGAACGTGTCGAACGCCATGGGCGCAGGTACAGTGAACCCAGAAAGCCCATTCCTCGGTCTGGTCCGTTCGCATAACACTACTCAGGCTTCCATGGGTGCCATCCTCAAACTGTGCAAGGTGGCGGACACCGCGACTGAACTGGGATACCATGACGCCGCCACGGGTGAGACCATCGACAAAACCCAGGTGTATACACCATCCATGATGATCGGCTCGGTGAATGTGTCCCCGCTGACCATGGCGAGCATCTTCGCCGTATACGCCTCGAATGGTGTGCAATGCAACCCGATTGCCATCAGCAAGGTGACCGATAAGGACGGCAACGATCTCAAGGTTCCATCCGCGAACTGCCATCAGGCGGTGGATAAGGACATCATCCAAACACTCGCTTATACCCTGAACCAAGGTACGGTGCGGCCGGATGGTGCCGGTTGGTCATTCAGATTGGCTGACGGGCGTAAGTCGTTTGGTAAGACCGGTACCAGTGAGGATCTTGCGGTGTCCGGTGGATCGTTCATTCCTAATCAGATTGCGGCGTTCGCTGTGGTCGGCGATGCACAGAACCCGTACACCAACCGTATTTCCAACATTGCCATCAACGGCCGGTACAACAGCTATTGGGATGGTTCGACAATCGCGGCTCCGGCCGTTACCAACTTCTTCAATAGCTACATTTCCAAGAAGAAAATACCGATTGACAACGATTACGGCCAGCCCGTCTCGAAGTACACCACGACTGGCAAGTATCTGGGCATTGGCGGACGAACGTTCAGCGTGCCGCAGACCACTACGAATGGCAACAGCCAATCGCAGAGCAGCAACAATCAGTCTCAGTCGCAGAACACTGGGCAAAACAACACCCAAACCCAGGGGCACCAATTTCAGAGCAGTCGAATGATGGCCAGTGATTGGTGATTGGCGTTTGACATTTGGTGATTGCATGCCGGCTGAGTCTGCGTAACATGGCCGACTGCGATACCCAAATTACGTAGTTTGCGGGCGTTACCTGTTTCAGGTGACGCCCGTTTTACAATACTTAATGACAACGCCATCGCGTTCATCGAATATTTGCCATGAACGTGCATCGGAAAGGGGAACGATGAGCAACGACGATCTGACGCATGAGAATTTTGATTTTCGTGGATTCGACGTGCCGGATCTCAAAGCGGTGACGCTGGCTTCGTCTTCGGACGGCGATCAGTCCAAGCAGCCGAAGACCAAGCACGAGGATGCATCGAAGAACCGTAAGCACGGTAAGAAGAAGTCAAAATCCGATGCACGGTCCAAGAAGCGGGCCGGCGCGGGCAAGACGAGCGAATCGTTCGATGATTATGAGGATTATGAGGAAAGGGAAGCTGTGAGCAAGGCAGATAAGAAAGTCAGCAAGGACCGTCCGGGGCTGTTTGCGCCAATGACGCTGCGCGAGGTGACCGTGCGTAATCGTATTTGGTTGCCGCCGATGTGCACGTATTCGTCGTTCGCCCGCGATGGTAGGCCCACGCCGTTTCCACTACCAGCATTTACGTGTCTCGCGCGTTCGGCGGATTCGGCATGGTGACTGTCGAATCCACCGCCGTGGCTCCTGAGGGGCGTATCACGCCGTGCGATCTGGGCCTGTGGGAAGACGGGCAGATTGATGCTTGGCGCTGGATCGTGGACGGTATTCGCGAGGCGGGTGCGGTGCCTGCCATCCAGCTCAACCAGTGCGGGGCGTAAGGCTTCGACCGGTTGCTTCGCCGTTGGTTACGACGGTCAGAGTGTGCCGGAGGAGGCGGGCGGCTGGCCTACCATGGCACCGTCTGAAATCGCGTTCGGTGGGTTGCGTACGCCGCGCGCGCTGTCCGTGGATGAGATTCATGGTCTGGTCGGCGCGTTCGCCGCGGCGGCGGGCCGTGCGGTGGCCGCCGGCTTCCAGGCGATTCAGATTCATGCCGCGCATGGCTATCTGATTTCTCAGTTCCTTGACCCGCTGAGCAATGAGCGTGATGACGAATATGGTGGCGATTTGACCGGTCGCTCTCGGTTCCTGGTCGAGGTTGTGGATGCCGTGCGTGGGGCCGTCCCTGAGGGCGTGCCGGTTCTGGTGCGCATTTCGGCCACGGATTGGGCCGCCGGCGGTTGGGATTTGGACCAGACCATCGCACTATCCAAGGTGCTGAAGGAGCATGGCGTCGATGTGATGGACGTGTCTACCGGCGGCATCATGTCGGGAGTGTCGATTCCGGTCAAGCCGAACTATCAGGTGCCGTTCTCCGAGCAGGTCAAGGCCAAGGCCGATATTCCGGTGACCGCGGTGGGTCTTATCACCAAGCCGAAGCAGGCGGCCAAGATTCTGGCCCATGGCGAAGCCGATGCCGTGGAGATTGGCCGCGCCGCATTGCGCGATCCGTACTGGCCGTTGCGTGCAGCCAACAAGCTGGGCATACCGTCCACCGAGATCCCCTACGCCCCGCAATACGTGGCCGGTGCGTACTAAATCCTCATGGGGCGGTAACTTTCCCATGGGGCGGTAAAACCCTCATGGGGCGGTAACCCAAAACGGCGGTATTCTGCGGAATGTGAAATTTGGCTAACCGCCCATGGGACAATCACCGCCCCATGAGGGTTTTACCGCCCCATGGGTAATAGGGGCAATATGTGAGTTCACTCCACGTCTACGCCGACGGCGTCGGAGACGTGCTCGAATCCGTCGCGGCGCAGCAGCTGGGCCAGACCGCGCTTCAACACGGTAATCTGCTGCGGGCCTCGGTACATCAGCGAACTGATGAACATGACCAAGCTGGAGCCGGAACGAATCTTCGCATAGGCTTGCTCGGGGGTAAAGACGCCACCGATGCCGGCGATTGCGAACCGGTCGCCATACTCTTTATACACCTTGCGAATCAGCTCGGTGCTGGCGTTGGTGCACGGGCCGCCGGACAGGCCGCCCTCCCAATCGCGCGGAATCTCGAGGCCGGTGCGGTCCTTCTGCAGATTGGCGATGGACAGCCCCTGCACATTGTGCTCGGCCAGCACATCGAGCAGCTCCTTGTACTCGCCCCACGGCTTGTTCAACGGCATCTTGACCAGCGTGGGCTGCGGGCGGTCGATCTTGTCGAGCGCCGTAAACAGACGGTCGAGCGCTTCCGGAGTCGCGGTGAACGGTTCGCCGACGTGCGTGTTCGGGCAGGAGACGTTGACCTCCACCATCGCGGTGCGGCCGGCGGCGCGGCGCATCGAAATGCAGTAATCCTCAATGCCTTCGTCCAAATCGCCGCACTGGTCGTCGTTGGTGCGGGCGATCGACACAGACAGCTGCATCTGGCGGGCCTGAGTCCAAGCCTTCTCGGCGCGCTCGATGACCTTGTCCGAACCGATGTTGGCGAGGCCGACGTGCACCATCATCGAATCGTATTCAGGCAGACGGTGGAACCACGGCTTGGCGTTGCCCGGGCAGGGACGCGAGGTGGTGGAGCCTACGGTTTCAAAACCGAAGCCGGCATGGTCCAGCACCACGGGCATGTCGCAGTTCTTGTCGAGGCCGGCGGACAGGCCGAACGGGTTGGTGAAATCGACGCCCATCACATTCGTTTCCAGAATGGGGTCGGTGTAGTCGAGCATCAGCTGCTCGGCGAGCAGCAGCGGCGGGACGTTCTTGACGACGTGGCAGAACTCGATCATCTGATCGTGTGCCTCATCGGGGCGGTGGTTGAACACGAAGTTCGGTTTGATGATGTGCTTGTAGCCGAAGGTGAACAGATCGGTGGTGGCTTTGTTGACGGCGTCGTGCCAGAAGCTTTCAGAAACGTAAGTCATACCGCCTATTGTCTCACGCTTGGGCTGGTGCGGCTAGGCGATTCCTGCCTAGGCGAATTGGGGAAGGGGCTACCGCGTGTCGAGGCGCACGCAGGCGTCGGCTCGGCAGAAGATACATGAATCGGGATGCACCAGGTATCAGGCGTGACTCGCCGCTGAGCAACGCGCTCGGGAGAGTCGTCGGTCGTGAGTCATCGCGCTAGTGGTCGCTGCGAGAATATCGGTTCGCACAATGTGCGATTTTGCGCGGTTTTGTGGAAATGAACACCTGAATTGCCCGGGATTTTTCGAGAGATTGTCCCCAAAACGCTCAAGCCGGTTTGGTTTGTGAGCTTTTGTGTGCGATAATGTTCGCATGATTTCGTCACAACGTCAGCACCTCATCTTGAGCAGGTTGCGCACGCGCGGGCAGTGCGCATTACGGCGCTATCGAAGGAACTGGGTGTGTCGGCGATGACCATCCGCCGCGATATCGCCGAACTCGCCGACAAGGGACTGCTGAAGCGCGTCCATGGCGGCGCGGTGACTACCAGTACCTTGCTCAGCGAACCCCTGTTCTCTGTCAAGTCCCAGATGGATATCGGCCTGAAGGACGCCATCGCCCAGGAAGCCATCAAATATGTGGCTCCCGGCGATGTAATCGCCATCGGCGGCGGCACCACGGCCTATGTCTTCGCCCAGCATTTGCTCGAATCGCAGCAGTCCAGCGGCATCACCATCCTCACCAATTCGATTCCCGTGGCCGAGCTGGTCCAGGCCCTCGAATCCAAGGATGTGGAGGTGATCGTCACCGGCGGCGTGATCACCCGATCGAACTCGCTTGTCGGCCCGATCGCGGACAAGGTCGTCGCTTCGCTGCGTGTCAACACCGTATTCCTCGGCACCCACTCGGTGTCGATTCCCCGTGGCTTCCTGATGCCGAATTCGCTGGAAGCCGCAACCGATATGGCGATGATGGACATCGCCGATCGCACCATAGTTTTGACCGATCACACCAAGTGGAGCTGCACGTCGCTGTCGCTGTTTGCGCGCTTCGACCAAGTGGACACGGTCATTACTGACGACGGGCTCGACCCCGACTCCGCCGCCAAAACCAAGGATTTGGTAAAGGAACTCGTGCTGGCCCACCAGAGCGAGATCATTGAGGAAAGTGAGTAAACCCATGGCTGATTTCGCCAACTACACCCCCGGGGAGTATGCGAAGGAGCACATCCGCATCACGCCGACGACGCTTGCCGACGGCCGTGACTTCTTCTACCTGGACGACGACCCCGAGTTCGTCTCCGGTGCCAAGACCCGCGAGCTCAAGGACCCGCGCCCGCTGGACTACCGTTTCGCCCCGCACCTGGACGCCGACGGCAACGAAGTGCCGTACGCCGCCCCGCAGATGCGCCGCGACCCGCTGACCGGCGACTGGATCCCGATGGCCACC
>ENA-OQOA01000633-OQOA01000633.1-human-gut-metagenome-genome-assembly--contig:-NODE-633-length-14342-cov-3.400633_pt1 | contig 14342 bp, 15 predicted proteins | sample MGYA00242633_ERZ504888 | MGnify/ENA primary metagenome ERZ504888 (study PRJEB26092, sample SAMD00036372) | human gut metagenome | host: Homo sapiens | study: EMG produced TPA metagenomics assembly of... | reverse complement strand
GTTCATTCATTTTTAAACGTATGGACAAATGCAAGTAGATACCCATAATAAAGAGTTTCAAGATGCCTTGAATCTTATCCAATATACACGTCAGTCAGTATTCCTCACTGGAAAGGCGGGTACAGGTAAATCTACTTTTCTAAAATATGTCTGCGAAGTAACCAAAAAGAAACATATAGTACTGGCTCCCACAGGTATCGCAGCTATCAATGCCGGTGGAAGCACACTGCATAGTTTTTTAAATTACCATTCTATCCACTTTTGCCGGATGATCCTAAATTCAGTTTGAAAGATGGAAAGTTACATAGCTTTCTAAGATATACTTCCGCCCATCGCAAACTGATAAAAGAAATAGAATTAGTGATCATCGATGAAATTTCCATGGTTCGGGCAGACATTATTGACTTTATAGACAAAATATTGCGGGTATATTCACAAAATATGCGTGAACCATTCGGAGGCAAACAAATTTTGCTGGTAGGAGATATTTTTCAGCTTGAACCAGTCATTAAAAATGACGAACGTGAGATAATCAACCGCTTCTATCCCACCCCTTATTTCTTTTCGGCACGAGTCTTTCAGGAAATGGAGTTGGTATCCATAGAACTGACAAAAGTATACCGCCAGTCGGACAAAGTTTTTGTTAATGTATTGGATCATATCCGGACCAATACTGCCGGAGCAGCTGACTTACAACTACTAAACACCCGTTACAACACTCAAATAGAAGAAAATGAAAGTGATATGTATATCACACTTGCTACCCGGAGAGATACCGTAGACTTTATCAATGAAAAGAAATTATCTGAACTGCCTGGAGAATCAACGATTCTGACCGGTGAGATACATGGAGAGTTTCCAGAAAGCAGCCTTCCCACCCAAATGGAACTGGAAGTAAAACCAGGAGCACAAATTATTTTTATAAAAAACGATTACGACCGCCGTTGGGTGAACGGTACGATTGGCACCATTTCAGGTATAGACGAAGAGGATACATTATATGTTATCACAGAAGACGGGCAGGAATTTGACGTTAAAAAAGACAGTTGGCGCAATATACGATATAGGTACAATGAACTAGAAAAAAAAATAGAAGAAGAAGAGTTAGGAGTATTTATACAATATCCTATCCGTTTGGCATGGGCCATCACTATACACAAAAGCCAAGGATTGACTTTCAGCAGGGTCGTTATTGATTTTACAGGAGGGGTGTTTGCCGGTGGACAAGCCTACGTAGCATTGAGCCGCTGTACTTCACTAAACGGCATCCAACTAAAAAAGCAAATTACACGTGGAGATATCTTTGTCCGTCCGGAAATAGTAAAGTTCTCTCAACGATTCAACAACCGCCAGTCCATTGAAAAAGCATTGAAGCAGGCACAAGCTGATGTACAATATGTAGAAGCAGTACAACACTTCGACAAAGGTGATTTTGAAAGATTTCTAGAACAATTCTTTCTTGCCATCCATTCACGTTATGACATCGAAAAACCTTTGATTAAAAGATTTATACGTAAGAAACTGGGAATCATCAACAATTTGAAGGTCGAAAACAAACGGCTAAAAGACCAATTCCATGTACAACGTAAAAATCTTGAAAAATATGCCCGCGAATATTATTTAATGGGAAATGAATGTATTATCCAAGCACATGATTCACGTGCTGCTATTGCCAATTATGACAAAGCGATTGAATTGAATCCTTCTTATACGGACGCTTGGGTGCGTAAAGGTATCACATTACATAATGACAAGGAATATTACGAAGCCGAAGTTTGTCTGAATGAAGCAGTACGCCTTAGTCCCGCTTTATTCAAAGCTATTTATAATCGAGGAAAAAACAGACTAGCACTAGATAATATAGAAGGAGCTTTGGGAGATTTTGACCGGGCTGTTTCTTTAAAACCGGAACATCCAAAGGCCCATGAATATTTCGGAGACGTATTGATGAAAGTAGGAAAAGAAGAGGAAGCCACCCTACAATGGGCTATTGCGGAACGCTTGCGTGAAAAAAATTCTAAAAATTAAAATAACATGCTTTTAAGACTTTATAATAAGAATAATAATCCCAAAGATCTGGAAGAAGTAATCCGGATATTGGAAGAGGGCGGGTTAATTATTTACCCTACCGATACGATGTATGCCATAGGATGTCATGGCCTGAAAGAACGTGCAATAGAACGTATCTGCAAACTGAAAAACATTGATCCACGTAAAAACAATTTATCCATTATCTGTTACGACTTAAGCAATATCAGCGAATATGCCAAAGTAGATAACAGCACATTCAAGCTAATGAAACGAAATCTTCCCGGACCGTTTACTTTTATCCTGAATACGGGAAACCGTCTGCCCAAAATATTCAAGAACCGTAAAGAAGTAGGTATACGCGTACCTGACAACAACATCATCAGAGAAATATGCCATATACTAAAAGCACCGATCATGACCACCACGTTGCCTCTGAAAGATGGTGAAGACATAGAATATATTACCACTCCAGAACTAATAGAAGAAAAATTCGGGAAAGAGGTAGAACTAATTATTGACGGAGGTATCGGAAACATAGAACCTTCTACCATTGTGAACTGTACAAGCGGAGAAGCAGAAATTGTACGCCAAGGCAAAGGTATTCTGAACGATTTTTAATCTGAATTGTTTTATATATTAGAAATGTCAAATTAAAGTAAATTTATCATGTTATTAGCATCTGAAACAAGTATTCAATTAACCAATGCATTAGAGAAACTGATCGACTCCGGCATTCAATTAGGAGAAAGAGTATTAGGAGCACTTATTATTTTATAATCGGAAAGTTCCTCATAAATTGGCTGAACAGACTTTTTGCACGTATTTTGGAAAAAAGAAAAGTGGACCCGAGTATCCAGTCATTCCTAAAGAGTATGGTGAATATCTTACTGCTCATCATGCTGATTCTTGCTGTGATAGGGAAATTAGGTATCGAACTGACAGGATTCGCCGCACTTCTCGCTTCTGCCGGTGTTGCCATCGGTATGGCACTGTCTGGTAACTTACAAAATTTTGCCGGAGGACTGATTATCTTATTGTTCAGGCCTTATAAAGTGGGGGACTTTATCGAAGCTTCTACCGGTGCCTCGGGAACAGTAAAAGAAATACAGATTTTTCATACTATTCTTATCACTGCAGACAACAAGATGATATATGTACCTAATGGAGCCATGAGTAGTGGGGTCATTACAAATTACAGTAAACTGGACACCCGCCGTATAGAATGGAATTTTGGCGTGGACTACGGAGAAGACTATAATAAAGTAGAAAAAGTATTGCGCGAAATCATTGCCAATGATAAACGTATTCTTACCAGTCCGCCCCTTTTATTGAATTAGGAGAACTTGCTGCCAGCAGTGTAAATATAAAATCCGCGTATGGGTGAATAGTTCGGATTATTGGAACGTATTTTTCAGTATGAATCAGACTGTTTATACTACTTTTAATAAAGAAGGAATTAACTTCCCATTCCCGCAGCTTACTGTACATCAAGCCTAACGTCAGAAATTTTTAGAACACGAATGACGCAATTGTCACAAGCTTGATCTTACCAATCATGTGTCATTTGCGTCATTTATGTTCTATCACAAGATTTATTTTCTATCCGCTTTCAAACGATCAGCCATAGCCTTAGCCAACTCCTTTGCCTGAGTGTTAGTTTCGGCCTTCATGCTATGTTTCATTTCTACAGGATTTCCGACAGGCTCAAATTTCAACTTATCATTAAACTCTGCAATTTTCTTCACAGCAGCGCTAGCCCATGTAAATGAGCCAAAATATCCCAGATAACGTCCCTTTATCTCGCGAGAAGCCAGCTTGCTCAGCAGAGCTTCCATTTCCGGATACATCTGAGTATTATAAGTGGGGCATCCCACAATCAGTCCTTTATATTTGAATACATCCGCAATAATAAAAGAATGACTGGTATGAGAAACATTATGCATCACGATATTACGAATTCCCTGCTTGCTCAGTTCTTCTGCAATAACTTCTGCCACTTCTTCTGTATTACCATACATCGAGCCATAAGCTATTACAACCCCTTCTTCAGCCTCATAACGACTCAAACGGTCATAAATACGTACCACGCGAGGAATTTCTTCCGTCCATACCGGACCATGAGTAGAACAAACAGTCGTTATTTTCAAGTTTTGCAATTTCTGTAAGGCCTTCTGTACCGGCGCACCATATTTGCCTACAATATTAGAATAATAGCGCACCATTTCATTCCAATAAATATCTGTATTAATATTTGTATCAACCACACCACCATTCAATGCACCAAAACAACCGAAAGCGTCACCGGAAAACAAAATACCTTCCGTTTCATCAAAAGTAACCATCGTTTCGGGCCAGTGAACCATTGGAATCAATGAAAAACGCAGTCTGTGGTGTCCCAAAGCTAAAAAATCTCCTTCACCCACTACATAACGCTCACCGCCTACACCATAAAATCCTTCAATCATTTCGAAAGTCTTCTTATTACCGACAATCACAATGTTAGGATAATATTGCTTGATCAAACTAATAGAACCGGAATGGTCTGGTTCCATATGATTTATAATCAAATAATTGATAGGTTTATCACCGATAATACTACGAATTTTCTTTAAATAAACCTCAAAATAGCATACATCTACTGTATCCACCAAGGCGACCATCTCGTCGTCAATCAAATAAGAGTTATAAGACACACCGTAAGGTAACGGCCACAAGTTCTCAAACAAAGCCTTGTTACGGTCATTCACTCCCACATAATGTACTTTTCCTTTTGATTTCCATATCTGTTTCCTTCTTTTTAATATTTATAGTATTTGCCTTGCCAGGCATCTTTTTCTCTCATCCGCTTTTTCACCTTATTCGTAAATTCATAATTTTTCAATCCCCAATCAGGAGCTATCAACAATTCTTTGGGTGATTGGGAAACAAAACGCTCCAGTACGATGTCCGGACGAAGATGTTCTATATAATCAATGACTAAATCAACATATTCATCAGCTGTATAAAGATGGAAAGCTTCAGGATCTTTCACATATTCACTCGCCATACGCGTACCTTTAATAAGTTGTAACTGATGCAGCTTTAAAGTAGTCAGAGGTAATTGTGAAAGTACTCCGGCCTGTCCGATTAACATTTCTCTTTTTTCTCCGGGCAAACCAAGGATTATATGCCCTCCTACCAAAATCCCTCTCTCTGCAGTCTTCCGAACAGCCTCTGCAGAAACGGCAAAAGTATGTCCCCGGTTTATCCTGCGCAACGTTTCATCATCCGTACTTTCAATGCCATACTCCACTAATACAAAAATGTGTTTACCAAGCTCTTCCAAATAATCCAGTAATGATATCGGCATACAGTCCGGACGAGTCCCTATCACCAGCCCTACCACATCCTCTACCATCAGCGCCTCTTCGTATTTTCTTTTCAACTCTTCCAGTTCCCCATACGTATTGGTATAAGCCTGAAAATAGGCCAGATATTTCATTTCCGGGTATTTACGTACAAAGAACCGCTTTCCTTCTTCCAACTGCTGAGTAACAGACTTTCCCGTATGGCAATAGGCCGGATTAAATGTTTGATTATTACAATAAGTGCAACCTCCGTATCCTACCGAGCCGTCACGGTTAGGACAAGTAAATCCGGCATTAATAGAAATCTTCTGCACTTTGCAAGGAAAGTGCATGGCTAAAAAGCCGGATAAGTCGTTATAAAGCATCTCTCTGTTCATGAACTTATTTTGCGGGACAAAGATACGTATTTTCAAACAAAAGTTTTACCTTTGTCTTTGATTATCATTTAAAGAATTTATCTATTATGAGAAAATTAAGCATATTTATTATTTTATTCTTCTGCCTGCTGACAGTCGGAGCCCAACAAGTAAGCTTGCAAGACGTAGCAAACAGAACGTATCGTGCCGAAGGAATCAGAGGTATCAAACCGATGTTGGATGGAGAACATTACACCCAAATGAGTACTGATGGCAAAAAAATCATGCAGTATTCTTTCAAGACCGGCAAAGAAACAGGTACCATCTTCGATGTAAATACGGCCCGTGACTGTAGCATCAAGTCATTTGATGACTATATCATGTCACCCGATGAGAAACTGATTCTAATACAGACTGATACCAAACCGATTTATCGTCGTTCGTTTACTGCCAATTATTATATTTTCAACGTAAAAAACAATAAAATGGAACCGCTCTCAGAAAACGGCCCACAACAGGTTCCTTTATTCTCACCGGATGGCAATCAGATAGCTTTTGTACGTGATAATAACATCTATCTGGTAAAATTATTGTTTGGCAACAGTGAATCACAAGTAACCAAAGACGGCAAATTCAACGAAGTACTAAATGGTATTCCCGACTGGGTATATGAGGAGGAATTCGGTTTCAACCGTGCTTTCGACTTCAGTGCAGACAGCCAGATGCTTGCCTATATCCGTTTTGATGAGAGTCAAGTACCTATGTATTCTTTTCCACTATACAAAGGTATGGTTCCCGCATTAGAGAAATTCAGCACTTATCCGGGAGAATATGAATACAAATACCCTATGCCAGGAATTGACAACTCCAAAGTAACCGTTCATACTTTTGATATAAAAAGTAAGGTAACCCGCAAGATGGACTTGCCTCTAGACGCAGACGGTTATATCCCTCGCATCAAGTTTACGGATGATGAGAATGCGTTGGCAATCATGACTTTGAACCGTCATCAAAACCGTTTCGACCTCTATTTTGCCAATCCACGAAGTACATTGTGTAAACTGATGGTACGTGATGAAGCTCCCCAATACATTAAAGAAGAAGCATACTCCAACATCGTTTTCTATCCAAAAAATTTTGTGGTGATGAGTGAAAAAGACGGTTATAACCATCTCTATCTTTACACTAGCGGAGGAAACCTGGTTAAGCAACTCACAAAAGGAAACTTCGAAGTGAAAGATTTCCTGGGGTGGGATGAAGCTACCAACACATTCTATTTTGAGAGCAATGAAGGCAGTCCGCTACGCACCGCTATCTACAAAGTGGATGGCAAAGGTAAAAAGACCAAACTGTCCAAGCAGGAAGGAACTCATAAAGCTATTTTCAGTAACAATATGAAGTATTACATCAATACTTTCTCTAATATCAACACCCCTCCTGTCATTACCCTTAATGACAATAATGGTAAAGAGTTGGCAACCTTAGTAGATAATAACAAATTGAAACACCAAGTTTCACGTCTGAATATGCCAAGTAAAGAACTATTAGTTTCAAGACCAATGACGGTGTAGAATTGAATGGTTGGATAATGAAACCCGCAAATTTCAATCCAAACAAAAAATATCCTGTTATCATGCACCAATACAGTGGACCGGGTTCACAAGAAGTTGCAGACAAATGGGGAATTGGAGCCCGTAGAGATGGCGGCATGTTCGAAGCTTATATGGCCGGTCAAGGTTTCATCATGGCTTGTGTAGACGGACGCGGAACTGGTGGCCGGGGTTCTGATTTTGAAAAATGTACCTACTTGAACTTAGGAGTAAAAGAATCGAAAGATCAAGTAGAAGCCGCCAAATACTTAAGTACACTACCTTACGTGGATGGTAACCGTATCGGTATATGGGGATGGAGCTATGGAGGTTACAATACATTAATGTCCATGAGTGAAGGAACACCGATATTCAAAGCAGGAGTCGCTGTTGCAGCTCCTACAGACTGGCGTTTCTACGATTCGGTATATACAGAGCGCTTCATGCGTACCCCCAAAGAAAACATGGAAGGTTACAATGCTGCATCTGCTATTAACCGTGCCAACAAACTGAACGGTGAATTGTTGCTGATCCACGGCACAGCAGATGATAATGTACACTTACGTAACAACGCAGAATATAGTGAAGCATTGGTACAGGCCGACAAGCAATTTGACATGCAAATCTATACCAACCGCAACCATGGAATCAGTGGAGGCAACACAACTAGACATTTACTGACTCGCGTAGCTAATTTCTTTATTGATAATTTAAAATAAAACCATTCATCACAGATTATACAGTTTTACATAAAAACCGAATGAGAACAATTTACATTGGTATAATCTGTGGTGAATTATAAATCTAATATCATCATGAATCATGTTAAAAAACCAGACTGGCTTAAAATAAACATAGGGGCAAACGCTCGATATACCGAGACCAAACATATTGTAGATTCTCATAAACTACATACCATTTGTAGTAGCGGACGATGTCCCAATATGGGAGAATGCTGGGGAAAAGGTACTGCCACTTTTATGATAGGTGGCGAAATTTGTACCCGTTCCTGCAAATTTTGCAACACACAGACCGGACGACCTCTTCCGTTAGACCCTGAAGAACCGACCCATGTAGCAGAGTCCATTCAACTCATGAAATTATCCCATGCCGTTATTACTTCTGTAGACCGTGATGATCTAAATGATTTGGGTGCTGCCCATTGGGCTAAAACGATTTCAGAAATCAAACGATTGAATCCGGAAACCACGTCCGAAGTTTTAATTCCTGATTTTCAAGGAAGAAGCGAACTGATTCAGCTAGTCATTGACGCCAAACCAGACATCATTTCACACAATATGGAAACCGTACGCCGCATCAGTCCCTTGGTACGAAGTGCAGCCAACTATGCAACCAGTTTAAAGGTCATCAAACAAATAGCCAATAATGGTATTACAGCTAAATCCGGTATTATGGTAGGTTTGGGAGAACGGCCGGAAGAAGTGGAAGAAGTCATGGACGATTTATTGGCACAAGGTTGCAAGATACTTACTATTGGCCAATATCTACAACCCACCCACCGCCATTATCCGGTAGCGGAATATATTACCCCCGATCAATTCAAACAGTATAGAACAATTGGATTAAAGAAAGGATTCCGAGAAGTGGAAAGCGCACCTTTGGTACGTTCCTCCTATCATGCAGAAAAACATATAAAATTTAAAGGGTAACGAGTAAACCAACTTTATATCTTTTTTGTTATAAAGATATAAATAGAGATAGAGAGAATGAAATCGTTACTGGAATACAAGAATTTAATCATGTCTACAGGGTTAATTCCAACCATCGTATGTATGATTTTCTGCATTTTCTTTCAAGATGCAGCTGTTTTGTATGTCTGTAGTTTGGCTAGCATTATTTATATCCTATACAGACTTGTCAAACCTCCTGTTATCAGCCAAATCTAGTATTACTACATGGAACTTTGGCATTAATCATTGCATCCATCATAAAAGGTATAAGCGGAGATATGCTTATTCCGGACCGAACAGTTCCCATTACGTTAGAAATACTGATACTCTGTTTTTCACTACTCTACCTCATGGTCCCCAATTTTTATGCAAAACTATTCTCCTACTTTCATTATAAGATATCTATTCTGAACTGTTGGGCCACACAGGTTATAGCTGTTTTATCCGGCATTCACTTGTTTGCTTCCTGTATAATTTATTTATTTTTCTAGTCCACTTTCTTATAATACCCTTTACGCTATGACCCACATCATCCCTCCTTTGATATATGTCATTTGCATTATTGTCAATCATGCTTTTGTGAAAACAATCAGTTTAACTTATAAAAAAATGCCTTTCTTACGTATCGCCCCTATTTGCAATGGAAAGATTTATGTTGCCCCCGCAGTTATCAAGGTGAAGAACCCGGCAAGTTGGACATACCTATGGAAGACTACATTTATGCCTGCAAGACAGATACGGATAAATATGCCAAAGAAGTAGAAAATAAATATAGCAACCATATTACCGGACAACCGGAGCCACGCTTCAGTCTGAAACATTTGGTAAAAGAAACCAATGGAGTAAAAAAACCATCATGCTATATATTCTTCCTTTAAATGACGAAGAACAGATACATTTTACTGGAGGGAAATTTGTTACTCCCGAAGAAATAGAAATGAATTCTGCCCAATATAGTTCTTTTCTAAAAGAAGAAGTAGATCATCTGAACATAGTGGCACAAATGTGGGAGGAATTTAAATGAATATCTGTTATCGCACTACTTATAAATCAAGAATATGCAGGGAATCTTCGATAAGTCCGGCAATTTCCCCTGCCACTCCTTTATTGTCTTAGTCTTGATATATTCTCCTTCACACGTAATATTGGCAGCAATACAAAGTTTGGTTTGCGGACGGCAATTCTTAAGAATATCTTCCACCATCTTATTATTACGATAAGGAGTTTCAATAAAAAGCTGCGTCTGATCTTCTGCATAAACACGCTGCTCCAATACCTTAATACGTTTTGCACGCTCACCAGACTCAATAGGCAAATAACCATGAAAAGCAAAACTTTGTCCATTAAAACCCGACCCCATAACAGACATAATAATAGAGGAAGGTCCTACCAAAGGCACCACTTTAAGATTCTTACGCTGAGCAATAGCAACCACATCCGCTCCAGGATCGGCAACAGCCGGACAACCGGCTTCAGAAATAACTCCCATGGACTGTCCGGCTAACAAAGGTTTCAGATAACCGGAAATATCTTCAGGAGAAGTATGTTTGTTCAATGGATAAAAAGTCAATGCATCTATGTCAATCCCACGATCTACCTTTTTCAAAAAGCGACGTGCCGAGCGTACATCTTCTACAATAAAATGTTTGATGCCGAGAATGACCTCTTTATTATACACAGGTAACACATTTTCCACAGGAGTTTCGCCCAATGTGACAGGCAATAGATACAAAGCAACTTCCATCATACTACTAATCAGTCAAAATATCAAGGTTTGAAATCTGTTTCAGCTAACATCTGATGATAATCTGTTTTAGCCAACAAATCCTTTATTGTCATATCAGGATGCTTTTTCATATATTCATCAATCAGCAAAATCCCCATCCATACTCCAATGCTTGCAGGAGTTTTCTCACCCATAATAGAAATAAAGGGATCCTTGCGTATATAAGTACGTACAACAAGAGGATCGGTAGCATATAAATGACCATTTTCAACCATTGTCTTCCACAGACTTATTTTGTTCTTCCTGCACCACTCAGCCTCATCCTCACTATATCCCATCTCTTTCTCAAAAGATTCATACCCTAAAATATGAGCCACTATCCAATTTATCTTTCCACGATGCATAATCATATCTAATAAAGTACGACCAGGCTGCCATGGCAAAGGATACTGACTCAGCAAATAAAAGGTAAAACAATCCGGAACAATACGATCAGGCTCCATACTGCGACATTGATAGTCATAATAGAAGCGTTTATATAAAGGATAATCCGCCCCCATATACTTATCAATACTAAAGCCCAAAATACTATCCCCAACTACAACCGACTGATTCAGCGCAGCTATTTGAGCATAAAAATGAGGTACAAACAATGCAGGAACCTCTTTCTTCAAACGTTTGAAACCTTTAGTCAGTTTTTCCTCAACCCAACTAAGATCCTTAAATTTCTCTTCGGCATCGTGCATCAAAGTCAATAAGGTAGAATCCGAATAATATTCCAACATCCGGTCGTTAATCTTCATGTCATCCACCTCACCTATCGCCAATACATCTTCTATCAACAGCTTGGTAACCTGAGGATAGTCCGTATTCATTTTTTGCAGTGCCGAGAAACTATTCATCGTAACATACTCATACTGCAAACGATCATAACGGGCAACTCTTACATCCACATCAGCAGTATTGCCACTCTTCCCATCCCATTGACAGGAGGAAAGAGCAACAAGACATCCCACTAATATGAATATAATTTTGCGTATCATCTATTTCTTATCCGTAAATGATATTTCCGTTTTCGTCTTTATATTCGTCCAAACCTTTTTCATAAGTTGCCATGGCACGCAAACTCATACCTACACTGGAGAAGCCTCCATCGTGATATAAATTCTGCATAGTCACTTTGCGAGTCAGGTCAGAGAACATTACAATACAGTAATCTGCACATTCGTCTGCCGAAGCATTGCCTAATGGTGACATACGGTTAGCAAAATCAAACAGTTTATCCATACCTTTCACACCTGAGCCGGCAGTAGTCATAGTCGGCGACTGAGATATGGTATTCACACGCACATGATGTTCACGACCATAAATGTAACCAAAACTGCGCGCGATAGATTCAAGCAATGCTTTTGCATCCGCCATATCATTATATCCATAGAATGTACGTTGCGCAGCAACATAACTCAATGCCAAAATTGAACCATACTCTGCAATAGCATCCAGCTTTTTAGCAGCTTGAATCATTTTGTGGAACGAAACGGCAGATATATCCAAAGTCTTGCTCAACATATCATAATCGAGGTCATCATAAGTACGTTTCTTACGAACGTTAGGAGACATACCGATAGAATGAAGAACGAAATCTATTTTTCCACCTAATATTTCCATCGAACGTTTGAAAACATTCTCCAAATCTTCAACGCTGGTTGCATCTGCTGGAATTACCTCACAATTCAGTTTCTCAGCTAAAGCAGAAACTTCTCCCATGCGGACAGCTACCGGAGTATTGGACAATGTAATGGACGCACCTTCTTCTACAGCCTTTTCAGCAACTTTCCATGCGATAGACTGTTCGTTCAATGCACCAAAAATAATACCTCTTTTTCCTTTCAACAAATTGTAACTCATACCTTCTTTATTGTTAAATTAGTTTGCAAAGATACAAACAAATAAATTAATCATAGCTTTTTTTGCACACAAATGAAGAAATAATGCAATTATAAAACTAATTTTTACCATTTAAGGTTTCAGCTAAATGAGAATTTAACAAAAAATCCACTTATTCTATCAAATAGTGCACATAAAGGACAATTCTTTCAGTTATATTTGCCATCGAATTAAGAGGTTTTTTCATAATATTTATTTAAGGTTAGAATTAGGTTAACATGAAACATTATTGCTACTCCCGTAAATAGCCCGTGAGGGTCTTTTACGGGAGAGTGATAAGACTTCTTAAAGCAACAATCAACTAGATAATTATTAATCTTAAACATATATAATACCAATGACTACTTTAATAAGAAGATTCTATTACTTCCTGCCACATGTTTAATCCCCCTTTTGACCGGATGTAATAATTGTCCGTCTACGACTATTGTAGAAGATATCATAGATCCCGCATCTATACAAGTCTCCCTTTCAAGATGGATAAAGTTGAACAACCTACTTTCCCAGACTATTCGGTAAACATCATAGATTTCGGTGCCAAACCAGACGGTATTACTTTTAAACACAAAGGCTATTAATGATGCAATCCAACAGGTTAATGCCAAAGGCGGTGGTAAAGTCATTATCCCTGAAGGCTTGTGGTTGACCGGTCCCATCGAACTATTGAGCAATGTGAATCTATATACAGAAAAGAATGCATTAGTATTATTCAGTGCAGACCATTCACTATATCCCATTATAAACACGTCTTTTGAAGGTTTGGAAACCCGTCGTTGCCAGTCTCCTATTTCAGCACGTAATGCTGAAAATATAGCGATTACAGGTCACGGAGTATTTGATGGTAATGGAGACACATGGCGTCCGACCAAGAAAGATAAACTGACTGAAGGTCAATGGAAAAAATTGATCGCCTCTGGTGGTGTAGTAGATGCCGACGGAAGAATCTGGTATCCCAGTGAAGGTGCATTGAAAGGTGCTATCCTATCAAAAGACAACTTCAATGTACCTCGTGGAGAACTTACCGATTCTGACTGGGACTACATGCGCGATTGGTTACGTCCTGTATTGCTAAGTTTCATCAAATGTAATAAGGTATTGCTGGAAGGAGCGACATTCAAAAATTCACCTAGTTGGTGCTTACATCCGCTATCATGTGAAAATATTACAATTAATAAAGTTACAGTTTCTAATCCTTGGTACTCACAAAACGGAGATGCTCTTGATTTGGAATCATGTAATAAAGCATTGATTATCAACAACTCATTTGATGCAGGAGATGATGGTATCTGTATAAAGTCAGGAAAGGACGAACAAGGGCGCAAACGCGGTGAACCTTGTCAAAATGTCATCGTTATGAACAACACCGTATTACATGGACATGGAGGTTTTGTTGTAGGTAGTGAGATGTCAGGAGGCGTAAACAACATATATGTAGACAATTGTACTTTCATGGGTACAGATGTTGGCTTACGCTTTAAAAGTAATCGTGGGCGTGGCGGATTGGTAGAGAATATCTACATCAGCAATATCAACATGATTAATATTCCGAACGAAGCATTAATATTCAATTTATACTATGGTGGAAAAGGTCGTGGTGAAGACCCTAATCAGGATGAAAAGAAAGCAGAAACTACCATCCCTCCTGTAACAGAAGA
>ENA-OQOA01000630-OQOA01000630.1-human-gut-metagenome-genome-assembly--contig:-NODE-630-length-14364-cov-3.210719_pt1 | contig 14364 bp, 17 predicted proteins | sample MGYA00242633_ERZ504888 | MGnify/ENA primary metagenome ERZ504888 (study PRJEB26092, sample SAMD00036372) | human gut metagenome | host: Homo sapiens | study: EMG produced TPA metagenomics assembly of... | reverse complement strand
TCCTTGGTTTTCCTGATAATGGTAGCGGATGTCTATCTTCCTCTCTGCTATCCATTTTTCCACCCATTCAAGGGTATCGTCGGTTGAACCGTCATCCACAATCAGCCAGACGAAATCTTTGCAGGTCTGCCGTAACAGGGCTTCGTAACCTAAATGCAGGGTATAGGCACGGTTATATGTCGGCGTGAAGATGGTCAGCGTCTTTTTGTTTGTTTCTATCTTGTTTTGTCCCATTGTCTTAAGTAATAATTCTGTAGCCATTTGGCATTTTGCGCAATGTCGTAACCGGCATCGGCTATTTGTTGGTAATAGCCAGTGCGTCGGTTTGCCATACAACGCACTCTCTCTATTTCGTGTGCCCATTGTCGGGGGGCTGTTTCCAATGAAAGAAAAGAGACTAGGTCGGTCAAAGCCGCTTCGTGAGGAATGCGGTCGGACACAACGCAGGGCAGGCCGGCACATTGCGCCTCAACCATGGAAACAGAAAGGCCTTCCATGAAAGAGGGAAATAAAAACAGGTCCATTGCTTGCAACAGGCGGTTTACATCCGGGCGTTCCCCCAACAAATGTACTTGGTCTGTCAAACGGAACTGTTGTATCTTTTTTTGAATGACTTTTTGCAATTTTCCCGTACCAACCAGTAGCAGGTGTGCTGTAGAATTAAGCTCCTGCACATATTTATGAAATACCTCTAAGAGAAACTCGTGATTTTTCTGCCGGTTGAAACGTCCAACATGTCCCACGACCGTGGCATCTTCGGGCAAGTGAAGTTCTTGACGAACTTCCAGCCGCACCACTTCATCAAACCTGTATAGGAGCGTGTCAATGGCATTGCGTTGCAAAATCGCTTTTTTCCCCAATTCGTTTCCCAACAACCATCGGGCGGCTTCTTTCCCACAGGTGAACCCTTGGGTCAAGTAAGGGCGCATGGCATGCTTGAAATAGGTGCGGAAGAGCCATTTGGTATCGAATAAAGCATGTGCGTTGTGTGCATGCGCAATAATTACCGGCACCGCTCGTCGTGCTGCTTCCCGATAAACGAAATATCCCGATTCCGAACAATGCCCATGGATAATCCGATACTCCGGATGTTGATCGAAAAAGTCGGAAATTTGTTTCCTGTATGTACCGAAGGTGAATGGATGGAGGGGGATCATACGGTAGATCTTGCCACCCATTGTCTTTATTTCATCATCGTACACACCCTGTTCTTGCCGGTGTACCATGAAATCGAACTGAACCCGGTTGCGGTCTATGTGACGGTAGTAGTTCATGACCATCGTCTCAGCACCTCCCCGGTTCATGATGGTGAAAAGCATCAATATTCTGACTGGTCCTTCCATTGTAACATTTATTTCATCCGATTTCCTGTCAGCCGATGCATCCACTGGCTGAGTTTGTTTATCCATTGGTTTCGTTTGATCCATGTCTGGCTATACCAATGGATAGAATACGTATTTTCAGTACGGTGTAACTGCCCGTCGATGTAATCATACGGACAGAAATAATCCGTAGGATAGAGAGTTATGTCTCCGAGCTGCTGAAGACTGCCGTCCTTTCTGAATCCGTAAACCTTTTCCAGTTTGCGGGTCAGCTCTTCTACGTTGGTGGTCTGATCTGGTTTCCCATCCGGGGTGATGAAACAGCGATGATCGTATGATTTTAAGAATTCAATGAAGAAAGAGTGAGAGGGTTCTGCTCCTATCAGGTTCGTCCCTATCCATTGAGTTCCTTCGAATCCTAAAAAGGCCCTGTTCGTTAGTAACCTATCCAAGGGACGTACCAACTCTACATCCGTGTCCATATAGATACCTCCTTCGTGTACTAATGCCCACAAACGTGCCACATCGCTCACAAAGGCCCATTTCTGGGCAGCGTATGCCTTTTCGCAATAGCGGTTCAGACGGATGTCGAAATTACTTTCGTTCCACTCCTTAATTTCGTAACCGGGACAATGTTTTTGCCAGCTCGTTATCATGCGGAGTACTTCGGCAGGCTTTTCCTTGCCGCCAAACCAACAATAGTGTATTGTTCTCGGGATCATGTGTTTCCTCTTTTTATCCTTCTATTGCTGAATAAATTTTATCGACTTCTTTTTCGTTCCCATAATGGCGGATTCGTAGTTGTTCCTTGATGGCTTCTTGTTGTTGTTTGTCGGCAATGAACTGTGCCAATCCTTCTGCCGCTCCTTCCGCATTGTTTGGGATGATAATGCCGTCCACTCCTTCTTCCAGTTGGCTGGAAGAGGTTGGGAAACGGGTAATGGCTACCGATTTCCCCAATATCTGCGCTTCACGCACCGTTACCGCTTTGCCTTCGTAACGGGAGGGTTGCACATAGATGTCACATGCCTTGATGTAAGGGTAAGGGTTTATTTGCTTGCCAACCAACACGAAATGTTTTTCCATTCCTGTTTCCGCAATCGCTTTCCGTATTAACAGTTCATCTCCGCCATACCCTACGACATACCAACAAACGTCAATGCTCTGTTGCACTAATTGACGGCAGATGTACACTGCCCGGTCGATGGCTTTAGGATAAGAGAACCGCCCTACGGTACAGAGCAGAATAGGATGTTCTGTTTGTCCTTCTCGTCCTTCGAATGCTTGTAGGAAAGAAGTGTCGAAGGGCAGTTCCGCTTGTTCACGTATAAAAGTTTCGGACAGGATATTTTCCATCACCATCAATTTGCATTTTAATGAAGGAAATTTTGAAAGGAAACCTTTGGAAAACTGATTCGGAAATGGAGATGATACGGTCGAAAGCTTCCCATACCGGCAATTCCCGTCGGGTATTGATGCCAATGAAGGAATAGTCGGTATGAATCCATGCCCATTTTTGCTGTGCCTTTACCTTGTCGCGCACAATGTTGTGCGGTGTAAGGAAACTGATGGCCAAGTCATACGTCCAGTTTTCGTTGATGGAGGGCAGGAATGGAGTAGTACAGTTTGCCACATATTGAAAAATAGCCTGACTTTCTTTCGCCTTCGTCCGTTTCCTGTAACGCCAATCCAAAAGGTGTGCAGTGATGCGCCCGGCAGCAATATCCCAATACCCTTCGCAGATAATCTCCCGGATAGGGCGGGTGAGGGTGGTATACTTCTTTACTTCGGGCAGAAGATTCACTTCCTTGGGAATGAGGCTCATAAATTCCCCACTATGTCGGTAGACAAACAGATCCACTTGGCAACGCGAATAGTCTAGGGGTATTGAGCAAGCCGATCAGTGAGCGCTCTGCCCCGCCTATCTCTAGGTATTGGATGGCGATGAAGATACGGGGAGGCGTTGTGCTATGTCTGATTGGCTGTCTATTTTGATGTGATGTCTGATTTTTCATCTTTCTCCATTAATAATGTAGAGTGTGCATTGATCACCTCTGGATGGTTTCGGCGGATATATCCCCCTATACTGTTGTATGTCAATCCCAGCCGGGTGGCAATGTCTTTCAGTGTTTCGGTGGTCGTCCCATACAGGCGGATCGCTTCAGCATATTTTTCTTTGCTTTGTCTGGACACTCGTTTCTCCTCAGAGGTCTGTACCATACCTTGTCGGTTTGCCAGCTTTGGTTCATGTTTGTGCAGGTACTCTCTGAATGTTTCGGGATGAAGCCCGAACTCTTTGGCGATGTGGGCTATGGGGCGGGGGTGTTTTCTTAGGCTCTCGATGGCTTTCTCGTATTTGGTGGCTACGGTTTTCATCCGCTTTTTCGATTTCCGCAAATCAATATCCCCCTCTGCCTTGCCGGAAAGTCCTGCCCGTTCCCTCACTAAGTCGATATGCCATTTGTGCAAATAAGAACGAAGCCCTTCCGCCGTGACGTGTGTTCTTTCTGCGATTTCTTTCAGCGTGAGAGCCGTGTCCTTATAAAGAGACAAGGCTTCCGTATATTTATCTACTGTACGGGGAGAAGGTTTGTAGACCCTTCCGTTGCCGGATAGTTCGCCTCTCTTCTTCTCTGGTCTGGCCTGTGCTTCCGAGCGTTTCTTTCTCTTTTGTTCCAGTATATTTTTGTAGTAGAACCTCAGATGCTGTTTGAAACCGCTTGGTGAGACATGACATGCCCTGGCTATTTCGGGGATCGTCATGTCTGTCTTTTTATAAAGCTCCACTGCTTCGGCGTATTGTTTGGTGCAAGCTGGGGTCGCCTCACGATGGGTGTTGTCATTTATACCCAGCCAGTGGCGCACTTTTTCACGCCAAGGAATGACTTCCGGTTCATCGGATGCGCTAGTGAAGTTGGCTAGTCCCGTTCCCTCCACCCCATGTTTGCGGGCTATCTGCGATACGTTTAATTCGATATCCTCCAGAGATAAGCATGCATCTATAGCCTTTTTGTATCTGGCAAGCGACATCACGTTGGGCTTTCCCTCGGACATGATTTTGATGGCATGGGGATCTTCTCCTTCCAAAGGAATATGGTGGCGGTGTAATACCAATTCGCGCCAATAGCGGCGCAAGTAGCTGCCGAGTCCTCCCGCTGAGACGTGGCATTCCGTAGCTATCGTTTTCAGTGGCATGTCTGTCTCCGCATAAAGGGCAACTGCCTTGTCGTATTTCTGATGAAGCGCGTGGCGCCGCAGCAGGGCGGATCGCTGTCTCGGAGTCAATCCTATAGGATCCGGAAACGGATTCTCTTTTTCCAGTTGTCCCATTGGATTCGCTTGTTCATTGCTTTGCTGTGGATTCCTCACCGGCTTCTTTGTGGGATAATCTTTGTCTTTCATCTCTTGGTGGTATTGAATTGCCATACCTTTTTTCTCATGTTCTTAGTACAAGAACTTTAGTGGAAAAGACAATAAAAATGCTCTGTTAAAAAGGAACATATCTTCGTGAGGCAAGTAAGATATATTACTTGGCCGAGTAAGATACTTAACTTGGTCCATGAACATATCTTACTTTGGCTCACGTAGATTTTATCTGTGTTTTGCATAATATGTATGACCGATAATGCATTGTGCACCAGGTAGAAAACTGATTAGATAACTAACCAAAGCAGAACTGATATAACCTGCATAACCCGTAAAGTAATAAAGAATTCCAGTATTTCCGGTATTGATATTTACTACTGGACGGAATAAAGGGAAACATAGGCTGATTCCCCATAGTCCCAAATAAAACTCGACCTCTTTCCGACCCGCATGGTTCAGCTATTGACTCAAAACAGGAGCCAATAAGTATAATCCCATCAAAGTGTACATGAACCACAAAATCCACTTTCATCTTCCATTAACTGAAGTAGATGGCTGTAAAGTAAAGGCAGATTATGTTCCTCGTTATAACAAGGGATTAAAATGGTTACTTTTTTCAGTTTCATTGTGTGGGGCTATTAATTTATGGCACTTTTGAAATTCTTCTGTATTTCCTTTTTTCTCTTGTGAGGGGGATAATCATAGGGGACAATTACGGACACTTTCTCTCCAACAAATCTTGCATTCGAACATTAAGTCCATCAGGACGATTAACTATAACATACGAAACATTGTAAATCATTGCAAAACATGTTCCATGAAAAGAATTACTAATCACGCAACATGCGTGCTTTATTAAATTAACAAAATCAACAGGGTCAGCATAAACAAAATTTTTGTCTGCATACGATAGACTCTTATGGCAAACTGAAAATATTTTGCAGTTATTCTGTTTCCCATATTCAAGTGCTACAGATTTAATCTCATCAGAAAGGAGAAATCATATATCAACACATACTTCTCGTTTTTAATGCCCAACTTCTTCCATGATTCTTCTAAGTTCAAAGCTCTATTCCATTCTTCTGCGCTCAACATAAACACAGGGTCGTCTTGAAGTTCGCCATCATATCCCATTTCTTTCAATATTTTCAAAGCAGATTGCTCACGAACTGTGATTTTGTCAAAGCGTTTAAGATTATTTTTTATCCATAATTTCTTTTGAATATTCTCTATACTGGAAACAGCGAAACTTGCAGAAAAACTTTTGCGTTGAACATTCTCCGGACCAAAATCCAAATAATATGCTGGGTCAGTTCCGTTTCTAAATGTCGGATTCCAAATCTGATCACTTCCTGCTAAATATATGTCCGCTATTGGTGGATCATTCCTCAATTCATTAATATTATTATATACTTTCGTAAGAGGTATATACTTCTTGGAAAACTCAGAATAGATCTTATGGCGTTTTACCGAACATAATCTTTCAGGAAAACGCACAAAGAGCTTAACTAGTTCCTTGACACTACTAGGTATATACCATAAGTTAGGTTCTCGCATGTAATCGGGCTGATAATCTATAACTTCAACTTCATTCCCTTCTTTCTTCAACCAATATGCCAGAGCAAAACATTGTAATCTTGCCCCATAATTATCAGCATTCTGACATGTTATTGTACATATTTTCATTGCACTGTATCTCGTATTATTTTTTTGACGGTATCTTTAATTTTCACAGGTAAGCAAAATGCATAATATTTGATAGTAGATGGTATTTCTTCAAACATCTCGATAAAAGAAGCGTTTCTATCAATTTCAGACAGAGGCTTATTTATGCGGAGATTCCTCATCACATATCTATAAGACAACGGACGAATCGCGCAACTCTTCATCTGTGACTCACAAACGATCTCTGTTGATGAAGCTTCCAAATGGATCACTTTGCTCATTTCTGCCAATAAACTGGCACCTTTCTTTGTCAATCCAACGACACCACTTACTCCCTCTTCATTTTTTGCATATTCTCTGCCCCACAAATCACCAATACGAATATCTGCAGCAGAATTGATCCCCTTGAATTTACATTTATCATAACAAGGTTTTGCAAGGCAACGATTCTTCAAGAACATACGGTAAAACAAATCACCTTGTGAAAACCTTGAGACATAGCACCCATTGACCTTCATAACCCAAGAATCATGCCATCCCGCCTCCTTGTCCCGCCATACTATATTGTCAATTCTGCCAATCTTGCCTTCGACCTTTGCCAAGTACTTATCCCACATCAACAAAGATGGCACACCATGACAAAAGAAATCCATAAGAATGACGCTATCATCCATCTTCATTCTCTTCACCCACCTTCGAATAGAATCTATCTGACATGGTGTACCCACCACTAGATACTTTTTCTCACTTTGTAACTGTGAAAAGGCGTAATATGTATTACTTTGGATGTATTTTGAACCAACTGAGGCTTTCAATTCATCTATTGTATTGGCAAGAAAATGTTTCGCTCTTCTTTCTGATGAGTTATATCCACATACGATTGCTACATAATCTTTCTCAAGCAAATAGCGAGCTATTTCAAATCCCACGCCACCACTGGAACACTTATGTCTGACATCTTTGTCATGACTCCATCCTGCAAAGTATTCCGCATCAAATAAACCATTCTGTTTTATATCTTCTGTTTGAAATGAACACACGTCAACACATACACCACAATTTATACATAAATTCTCATTCACTTCTGGTTGATAAAAACCATCGGGGTTTATTATCATTCTTATTGCATGCTTCTTACATGATGCAGCACACACGCCACATCCGTAACAATTTTTGGTTCCTAATATCGAGCCCATAAATCAAGAAGTTTATTCATCAATAATTTTCTTGACCTTTCTTACTTCTGTCTGGTACGTCAGGTTCTCTTCTTTTTGAAGTGTACTCTTTATATGTTCACGTAGCTCATCATCTTGGATTAGTCTTAAAATTTGCTCACCAATCTTCACTCCATTCATTTCAGAAATCAGACCATTTTTCTCATGTGTTATTTGATTATAAACAACATCGAAGTTCGTACTCACAACAGGAATTCCTAATATCCTAGCTTCAGCAATTGTCATGCCGAACCCCTCATGACGAGAAGTTTGGATATAGACATCGGCTTGAGCCATATAAGGGTATGGATTTGTTTTCATTCCTAATAGTTTCACATCATCTTGCAAGCCTAACAAGTTTATTGTTTTTCAATATCATTCCTTTGAGCACCTTCTCCAATAAAATACCATTTAAATTTCACCCCTTTTGTTTCAAAAATGGGCAGCCTCAACAGCCATATCATACCCTTTCAACACATGGAGCCTTCCTGTAGTTACAAATATATATTCGTCAGAATTTTGTCCTCAATTGTCCTACCTGTTTTCTTGAAAGCCCACGAATAACAGATGAATTTATGATGTCCCATACAGTATGGTATTTGCTTGAAAATTCGGGCATTCTATCATCCATTAATTCATGTAAAATATCAGAAACAGGACAAATACAGTCGATTTTCCTATAGAACTTGGAATTATATTTTATGCTATATCCTGTCTTGAAAATGTCCGCATTTACCCATCCAACTTTTTTACATCCATGGAATTTGTCTGCAACAACGTACGTCACAAGTCCCTGATGATATGCGAACACCACATCCCACTTTCCTTTCGGAACTTTTATTGCCCATCCTCTGCTTTTATAATATGTCTCTCCCCAATATTCACTCTTTCCTACCATTTTGTTCAAAACGCCAAATTACAGAATAAAGAATTGACGACAAGTATAACAGCATTGACTCAAATACATTATACTTCGGTTGTTTGATAACATTTACGTCATTGGGCAAAAAAGACAAAAATGCACCTTTAGGGTACATCATCCAAATAGACAAGTCATATCGTTCTTTATCTAACGATGAAAGCAGAGATATAAGACTCTTTTCTGCTCCTCCGCATCCTAAGGATTCAATTACAAATAGGATCTTTTTCTTTATCATTATGACATTTTCTCCATTCATTCATCTGTTCCACTTCCGTTGTATGACTACTAGAACTCATTGATATACAATGTACTTACTCTAGTTTTAGCATTATATATTTATATCTTCTCAACAGACTTTCAACGACAGCTCTCACCCTCCACTCTATTTTATCCTTCCACATATAAGTATATACTTTCTTTTTCCCTTCTCTCCAAGTACCAAGCGCTAAATGCTTCGTGAATGTGTCAGAGGTATATTTTGTTGAATCAAAATACCGTTGTGGAAATATCGTCAACACATTGTCTTGGCATTTCTGAACATAATCAGCCAATACACTTGATTTGAAGCCAATTTCCTTTGCAAACACAGTAAAAAGATAAGAATTCAAAGTCATGTCCATCCTCAAACATGCAGGTAACGACCTATCACACGACGTGATGAAATGGCGACCTTCATAATAATCCAAGCAACGTTTAATAAAAGAATTACCTTTTCTGCACCAAAGCAACAAGTCGCCAGATAAACCTCCATTGTGTGTCCTGTCTGATGCATTGAGTTTTCGCGTCCTATAAAAGCATGGTTTTCAAGTAATGGATTAAAAGATTTATACACCATCACATCTGTGTCCATATAGATTCCACCATATTTGTATATGACATAAAGTCTAATCACATCTGAGGCAAAAGCGAATTTATGTTCTTCCAATGCTTCATTCATGAATACATTGCTAAATTCTCCCAACGTGGAATCATCCCAGCATTTCAACTCATACTCTGGCATGTATCTTTTTCCAGCTATCAAGACACTCCTGCATTTCTTTAGGAAGAGGATTTTTCCCTATCCATATATAATGAATTATTTTAGGAATCATAGTTTTGCCTGTTTATAATATTTTGTCGCTTTATTTTTCGTCTTGTATTGTGATGAAGCAATCTATATATTATAACTTTGAGTTTCAGAAAACCTGTAGATTGGTACACTTTTTTCACAGGATTACTTAATAATTTATTGTACCTTTCCCACTCATCCTGCAACAGATGATTTGAAATTTCCACAACCCATGGGGCCTGTCCTGCATAATGAATTATAGCAGGACTCTCAATACATTCTCTTAATTCTTGCGGATAATTTTGAAAATAATAGTCATCTTGGAAAAAACCATCGATAATGTCGTATTTCAAAGGCAAAAGAAGTTTCATGTCACGACAAATATAATTTATGGCATCTTGATCAGGATATTGTATTCTGTCATTATAATCTCGTCCCCAGTCAATTATCTTATTTGCTATATCATGCTCACGCCAATAGTCAAGATTCATCATCATCACACCAGCACACACGTACTCCTTCTCGGCTTCATATCCACAACGTTGGTAAGTTGATTTGTCTTTAGATTGGAAATCAACAGTACCTGCAATAGCCTTGCCCGTCATGTCAAGCGAGAATAATTCTTCTATGTTTTCAGACACAAGAGTGTCTGCATCCAAATAAAGAACCCTATGGACACTTGCATCCAATATCTCTGGAAGAAGCACTCTGTACCAAGTGTAAATAGTCCATGTATCTTTCAGATCCTTTAACTTTGAGTCATCTACAATAACAATATCCAATATTGCATTAGGATACAATCCGACTAACTTTTTTAATCGATTTGTATTTTTGTCTGAGATGTAATCACTAAGTATATGTATCACCAAAGGATCGCTATTATTTTCCAACAATCCTTTGATTGAGACCAAAATATACTCTGCATAATGGTCATTTACACAAAAAAGCGATGTGCATTGGTGAACTAATCATATTTCCAGCAATTTTAAAGAAATCATGAATGGCAATCTACTTTTCTCTGTCTAATATCACAACCATTTGTTACATAATATCATTGCGGCTTTAATCGCAGTATCCATATTATAATACTCCCAATCCGCAAAACGCCCTGTGAAATAGAAGTTGTTTTTACGCATCATTTCTTTTAAATTATCAACCATTTTTCTGGTATCTGAAGTTTGGATTGGATATGTGTATGTATTATATTTGTGAGTAATATATCGTGGAGAGAATGGCATCTTTTGTAAATGATCCTTGATAACAGACAAAGAAACCTTATCTGTGAACTCTACAGTTCCCGTCATCTTTCCGTGGGCATTGTTCGTTTCCGAGAAATTTCCCGTACATATTATTCTATGACTGTCATATTCAGAAGATGGAAGATACATCCAACTATACAGATTCTTTTCAATCTCGCAAAAGACAGTTGTCGTTCCGTGATACAGCAAGGCATCTATTCTGTTTTTGTATGGAGGGATATCCACTCCTTCTACACATATGGGAAGTTGTTTGATATTTCCACAAAAGACAACTATGTCAAAGTCTTTGGAATCCACATGCCACACTCCTTTTGAGCATTTTAACTTGTCGATACTCTTCCCATATTTGACTTCAACTCCAGTAGCCAATCTGTTTGCAAAGAACTGAGAGCCACCTTGCTTGGGATACCAAAATGTCGAATGAACAAAATTTTTCTCCTCTATATGATTTATATTATTAAAAATCATTTCCGTTACAGTAGGCATTGGGAGCTTTTCTTCCAACCAAGACATTGGAATCTCTTTCAATGGACATCCCCATACCTTTTTATTGTACGGTTCGAAATACAGTTCAAACAAAGTGTCCCCAAATCTTTTCCTGAGGAAATCCTCAAAATTATTATAGATGGAATAGCGTTCTTTAGCAATGGACAAGAAATCTTCTATACATCGGAATTGTAAATATTTCGGTAAATAGATACACATGGTTTTCTATTGGATAAGGTACATATGAATCATCTCCAAATACAATGCACGAGTTTCTGTCTGCCTTGACATATTCCTTATCAAAGTCCACAAATTGCTTTATCCATTCTATCACATCCGGATACTTCGAATTGAGCACATGACCTCCACAAGTATGGAACAGACTTCCATTTATTCTGTCACACTTGATCAAGCCGCCAGGCTTATCATCTTTTTCATATACTGTAACGTGGTATTTATCTTTAAGTAACTGGGCGACGGTCAAACCGGAAATTCCTGCTCCAATTACCGCTACTTTTGTTTTTCATATTTGTTCTAAATAGCTTGATAACATTTGCACTCTGTTAGAAGTATAATGCTTTTCCAAATATTGCGAATAACGAGAGACATCCACATCCTCACATCTCAACTTATCCATAGCCTTTTCAAATTGTTCATACGTTTCAATTCTTGTAGACATTTTATCCAATTCATAGAAATCTGTATCAGGGTTTTGGGAGTATCTTGCTATAACATGGCATCCATTCACTATATATTCCAAGAAACGTGGAGTAACTTGATTGAATCCATTCGTATCAGTTCTTCCGCTGTCCATGGCAGGAGTTGCATATAAACCGATTCTTGACTGCCTCATCAGATTCATGTAGTCTTCTCTTGTTGACATACATCCTAAATCCAGACCAGATTGGTCAAAGTATCTAAAGTTGCGCCCTTCTTTCTTTCCATATACATATGTTGTATCATTATGCCGTTCTGAATACCTATTCAAGAACTTTTGAAGGACAATATTCTGACGTCCTAGCATTACCACATCAAACCTTTTGTTAAACGTTGTTTTATTATTGACACGATACTTATCCGATATAGATAATGGCAAATGTTTTGATATTAAGAGGACACTTTATAGATACGAGAAAATCATATGCTTCTTTACTTGATATAAGCACAAGAGGACACTTGTTATATCTTTTATAGAACAATTGAAGTTCACTTTTTTCTCTGCAATAGAAATCAATCATACATGGAATAATGTTCTTCTTATTGTTTCCATGTGGGCTTGCAATAGGTAACATCACATATGCAAATGTTGGGATACTGGTCTGGAAAAATGATGCGAGCAACGGGAACTTCCAGAATATAGTCTTGTCCCTCCGTTTCCAATCATCATAATATAAAGGAACATCCAATAATTGTGATAACATGTCTTCCCACTCGTTTACTATTCTATAATCTTTTCCATTGCTGAAACTACGATTTGTGAGTATCTGCTTGATCTTCATATGATAATTTGTAGAGACAACAACCTGTAATCCCCAATAATCAGTTCTTATGTGAGAGTTTGAATAAAAAGTAACAGTTGTGGGCTATATACATTTTCCAAGTGGACATTTTTCTCCAATCATAAAACTGCAAGATGTCTCTGCTGGCACGTCTGAATGTATTAAAAAACTGCTTGTCTGAATCGAAAGCATTTCGATACAGATTTTTTCGTTCAAAGATGAATCCGTTTAACGCGACATGAAATTTCGACCAGCCATTATCTTTGTAGTACAATCCTTCTATTCTTTTCAATATTTTCCTGTTGTACTAGCCACGCTGCCTTAGTATTATCTCGGATATGAACTAAAGATTGAAGGTTCTCTGTATTATGGTTATATAATGGTTCATCTATTACGGCGATTGTTTGTGAATAATAATAAACATGGAATAACACATATGTATCCTTGCTATAATTTGTTGGAACGATTTGGTTCCAACACTTCTTCATTATTCTTTTTTAACAATCTGATTCCATAATACACCTGAGAAAGAACGACCATATATTGAATTTGTTATAGCTATTTGAGGATTTTCACTATGAACTATGCGTATTATCTTCGTTCCTTCATTTGTGATTTCCTCATAATTGCAAACAACAATATCCAAAGAATTAAACGATGCCTGATTGTACATGTTTTCAAACATATTCTTTTCACACCAATCATCGCTATCGCACCAGCCAATATACTCTCCGTTTGATAACTCCACACCTTTTTTCCTGCTTCTTGTTACTCCAAGATTTTCCGGATTGTTCCAAATAACAATTTGATTATTCCTTTCAGGATAATCATTGATAACACGCTCAAGTATCTGCATTGATTGGTCTGGAGTACAGTCATTGACGAAGACAAATTCTATGTCATCTTTCATGCTTTGTTCCATCAATGACCGCACGCAACGTTCAATGAATTGCTCAGCTTTATATATGGGAACTATCACAGAAACTTTTACACTACTCATTATATTAGTTTTTTTAGCTTATTAAAATACAGAATAACGGATAACATGTAATAATTCTTTTTCATTCTAAGAACAAGTGGATTAGTATTGCCTAATGCTGAAAGATATTTTTGATCAATAGATTTTAGTTCTAATACTAAAATTTTAAAAGATTCTTCATCTCTATCTTTGCAACAATATATCATGGCATCTTGCACCAGAATAGCTTTCTTACGGTATATTATGTCCAGATACGTTTGTCCCTTATTCTTAAATGAGCGAAGCAAACAATTCATTGTTTTCACAAAACAAATCAGTTGATTTTTCTTTTTCGTTACTGACTCTTGAGATGTTATGGTAATAGAGTTGGACCTTGACAATTGATAATGATAAATCACTTTGTCAACATAAGCTATTTTTTTGCATGGTATAATAATAATGGAGCAACTTGCCAATCTTCCCCAACATGGAAGCTCTCATTCGGCCTTAATGTTGTTATTAATATATATACTTTTTTTATGTAGTATTCCGTCAAACACTTTGGCTTGCTTTATCGTTCCAAGCAATCTTTATTATATCGTTCTTGGTTTTTGTTCTATATTCA
>ENA-OQOA01000629-OQOA01000629.1-human-gut-metagenome-genome-assembly--contig:-NODE-629-length-14403-cov-4.553586_pt1 | contig 14403 bp, 18 predicted proteins | sample MGYA00242633_ERZ504888 | MGnify/ENA primary metagenome ERZ504888 (study PRJEB26092, sample SAMD00036372) | human gut metagenome | host: Homo sapiens | study: EMG produced TPA metagenomics assembly of... | reverse complement strand
CAAATATATATAAAACAAGGAAAAAACTACATATTTATGAATATCAAAAATGCAATCATATTACCACGAAAGTATGAAGATGATGGACCAACATGGGGAAAAGCGGAGTTTGTAGCCAAGAGGTGAGTTTGTTCAAAGTTCATTTTACGATGGTGGATGGGCTCAGAATGGTGGAAAAATATGAGTGGAATCAGACAGATGAGATTTATATAGATGAGAAAGTTATTTATATCGGAGTTTTTGCCAAACATTGGGGGCATTTTCTTGTAGATATGACTTCCAAACTATGGATTTTTGCAGATCCTGAATTCAAAGAAAATATAAAAGATTTTAAAGTTGCATATATTGGAGAAGAAGAACCTGAAGGAAATTATCTTGAGTTTTACAAAATATTAGGAATTGGGGAAGAACAGTTAATTCATATCGAAAAACCTGCAAGATTTCAAAAAGTATTTGTTCCAGAAGCAGGATTTCGACCATGTATATGGTATACAGAAGAATATCAGAGAATGTTTGATCAGATGACAGAATCTGTGTTAAAAGATAAAACTTTAAAAGAAAACTTTAAAAATATTAAGAAAATATACTTTTCAAGAAGAAAATTTGGCAAAGCAGCAGCGACAGAATTTGGAGAAGAGTATATTGAACAATGTTTTAATCAGAATGGTTATGAATCATTAGGCCCAGAAACATTAACATTAAGAGAACAGATCTATGTATGGAACCATGCAGAAGCAATTGCATGTATGAATGGAACCATTCCGTTAAATGTAGTTTTTTGCAAAAACGAAGAATTAAAATTAACAATTTTAAATAAGATGAGCATCTATCATAAAAACCCATACATTTATCTGTACATGAGAAATATACAGGCAGAGTTTATTGATATTTATAAAGAACCGTTAAAAGGATATCCAAAATCTTTGGGAGAAGGGCCATATCTGATTAAGGAAGGAAAAGAATTTTTTGATTATTGTCAAAGAGAAAAATTTGAGATCCCATATACAGGAATGAAATTGAAATTTTATGATTTAAAACAAGAAATAAGATACTATTTGTGTGTTATAGGAATCAGAAATAAGATCAGAAGAGTTGGATTGTACATAAAAAGAAAAATGTTAAGAAGGTGATAAGATGAGACGTTTTTTTCAAAGAGCATATCATTTCTTAGAAAGAATCAAAAATGAGAGCAGGAATTTTCCAAAGAACTTAAAGCATTTTGGATTCCGAACTGCAAAAACAATTTTTATTGATGGATTATTTCCACCAGGAAAATCAGAAAAATATATTGCAGAAATCGAACGTTTTATAGATAATGCAATGGGAGATTTTGTAAGAAGTTATAAGATCAATGATAATTGGAAAAATGAATCTGAAAAATATCCAAAATCAGAAAAAGTTCCAGTATGGGTATGTTGGTGGCAAGGAGAAGAAAGTATGCCAGAACTGGTAAAGATGTGTTTCAAACGTTTGAAAGATACATTACCAGCTGATATTACGGAATTACATTTAATTACATTTGATAATTATAAAGATTATGTGACATTCCCAGTTCATATAGAACAGAAATTTAAAGAAAAGAAGATTACAATGACAACTTTGTCAGATATTTTACGTTTTTGTTTGTTAAGTGAATACGGCGGATTCTGGATGGATGCAACGGTATTTTTCACAGGAGAATTTCCAAAAGAATTCTTGAAAAAATCATTCTATTCACAGAAAATGTATGATCCTGTTGTGTGTCAGCGAGAAGCATGTAAAGGACGCTGGTGTGGATTTTTTATGACAGGGTATGCTCATAATCCGATTTTTGAATTTGGACGAGATGCATTCTTTGAATGGTGGAGAAAATATGATGATATTGTAGATTATGTTTTGATTGATTATTTGATTTTATTAGGATATAAGAATTTTAAGCAGATTAGAGAATTGATCGATGATGTACCAGATAATAATTTAGATATTTTTGAAATGTATCAGGTATTAGATAAGCCATATACTACAGAATTATATGAACGTTTGACAAAGCGGAATATCATCCATAAATTAACTTATAAAATCAATTTAAAGAAAGAAACAGCAGACGGACAGGAAACTTTGTATGCACATTTACTAGGAGAAGTCTATGGAAACAAATAAAAAAGTCAGTATTGTGATCCCTGTATACAAAGCAGCAGATACGATCACAAGATGTGTAGAATCCTTAGAGAAAAATACATATAAAAATCTGCAGATTATACTAGTAGAGGACTGCTCAGGGGATCAGACGATAAATGTATGTAAGAAACTTGCAAATACTTATGACAATGTATTATATGTCGAAAATGATCAAAATCATGGAGTTTCATATACAAGAAATCAAGGATTGGATTATGCAGATGGAAACTATTTAATGTTTGTAGATAGTGATGATTATGTAGAGGCAGACTACGTAGAAATGATGATATCTGCGATTTCTTATGCAGATGATGAAAGTGTTATGCCAGTTTGTGGATACGTAAATCATGATGAAAAGAAAAATGGGAGAACTGATATTTTCTTACCATCCAATGAACAAGAAGATTTGAAAAAATCAATACAGATTATGCCAGAATTATATGAAAACAGAATGTTACAGATTATCTGGAATAAGATTTTTTGGCTAGATGTGATAAAACAAAATCATATTCGATTTAAAGAAGAGATGTTTATTGGAGAAGATTTCAGATTCTTATTAGAATATATGAAAGCTGCAAAGATATCAGGATTTTTCTTTGTGAATAAGGCATTATGCCATTATATGAGAGATAATGAAAATTCATTGATGTCCAGATTATTGGAAACGAAGATTCAGGATAGTTTGGACAATTTAAAGATCATGTATGAACTTATGGGAAAATCAGCAGATGAGATTCAGAAATTAATTGCGACGGAAAAAGAAAAACAAATAGAATATTATGCATATACGATTATGCATGATGAAAATATGACAACAAAAGAGAAGAAAGAAAGAATTTTTCAGTTGCCTTCAGATTGTGCAGAACAGTTATATAAACAGCAGAAAGCATTGCAAAGAAAAGAAGGCATTTACCGATTAAAAAGTAAACTATTAAAGAAATAAGGGGCTTATATGGGACAGAAAAAAGTTAATGAACTAAAAGTTGGATCAATTATAACGTACATAAATTTGATAATTAGTACAATTATACCATTATTATATACTCCGATCATGCTCAGAATTCTTGGGCAGGAAGAGTATGGATTGTATAGTTTATCAAATTCAGTGATCAGTTATTTGACATTATTAAATTTTGGATTTGGTACGGCAATTATACGGTTCATATCAAAATTTCGAATAGAAGGCGATCATGACAAAATAGAGGGTGTTACAGGTTTGATTCTTTCTATTTATGGAATTATAGCAATTATTGTTTGTATTGTTGGTTTTTTATTAACAAAAGGAACAGGACTATTTTTTGGAACGGGACTAACAGTAAATGAAATACAACGATTAAAGGTATTGATGGTTATTATGACCGTTAGCACAGCAATTTCTTTTCCAGTGAGTGTGTTATCTTCTGTATCTGTTGCCTATGAAAAATATATTTTCCGAAAAATGGTTGATATGATTACAACAATTGCAACACCTATTTTAAATTTAATTGTATTGTTTTTAGGATATGCATCCATTGGATTAGCTATGATTGGATTAGGCATACAGCTCATTTATGGAATTATTTTTATTTGGTATTGCAAACAGAAATTAAATGTAGTACCAAGATTTAAAGACATGCCATTTTATATGGTAAAAGAAATTTTGGGATTTTCTATATATGTTTTTGCAAGCTCTATTATTGATATGCTATATTGGGCAACAGATAAAGTCCTGATTGGAGCAGTTTTAGGAACAGTCGCAGTTGCTGTTTATAATATAGGTGGAACATTTACTTCAATGTTACAAAATATGTCATCTGCGATCAGCGGAGTTTTTGGAACAAGAGTAAATATGATGGTTTTTGGAAATCAGCCAATGGAAAAATTATCAGAATTATTAATTAGAATTGGAAGATTACAATATTATATTGTATCATTAATATTATCGGGTTATATTGTATTTGGACAAATATTCATTGATGTTTGGGCAGGAAAAGATTATTCACAAGCATATATTATTGGGCTGTTAACAATGGTTCCTTTGGCAGTGCCATTGATTCAAAGTATTGCTTTTTCAGTTATTTCAGCACAGAATAAATTGAAGTTTAGAACGATTGTATATGCAGTGATTGCAGTATTAAATGTAATAGGAACAATTTTAGCTATGCCAAAATTCGGAATCATTGGAGCAGCAGCATGTACAGCAGTTGCATTTATTGTTGGAAATGGAATTTTGATGAATTGGTATTATTGGAAGGTTATAAAACTCGATATTATAGGTTTTTGGAAAAATATTATAAGGATCAGTATTGCGCCAGTTATCATGGTTGTTGTGGGGACAGTAGCACTTCAAGTGATTACAGTAAAGAATCTTTGGATGGTATTAATCTTAGGAGTTATGTATGTAGTATTATTTGGAATTGCCTCATGGATTCTAGAAATGAATGATTATGAAAAATCTTTGGTGACTGGTATGTTTCATAAGATAAAAAGATAGTAAACAAGATAGGGATGGATTATGAGTAAATATTTTATTTCAGTTATTATGCCAATATATAATGCAGAGAAATATGTAAAAAAATCAATTGACAGCTTAGTGAATCAGACGACAAATGAGATAGAGATTATCTTAGTGGATGATGGATCAACAGATGGCAGTGGAAGTATTTGTGACCAGTATGATGGATCAGAGAATGTTAAAATCATTCATAAAGAAAATGGAGGAATATGTACAGCACGAAATGCTGGCCTGTTACAAGCAGAAGGCCAATATGTATCTTTCATAGATTCTGATGATTTTATGGATTTAGTGGCATATGAAAAGATAATAAAGGTATTGAAAAATAATCAAGCAGATATCTTAGATTTTGGATGGAGATATGTATCAGAAACAGGAGAAAAGACAGAGAATTTCCACGAGAACCCTAAAAAGCTGTTGTTAGATGAATCATATATAAAAAAACAAGTTTTACCTCCATTATTAAATCTAGAAAAAAATCGCAAAAATTTTGTGTTTGATTTTTCATGGAATAAGATATACAGGAAAGAAATCATTGATAAATATCAGATTCATTTCGATGAAAAAAGAAACACTTGGGAAGATCGGATTTTTATAGTAGAATTTTTGAAATACTGCAAAAATTATTATTGCATGGATGAATGTTTTTATAATTATGTGAGTGTACCAAATTCTTTAAGCAGAAGATATAATGCACAGTATTTAGAATTGATATTAGCAAATTATAATTTATATGTAGAATTGTTTGGAGAAGATTATGATTTCTCAGCACAGTATGCAACAGATTATTGGTGTAGATCCATTGAGAATATGATCATACAGCAATTGAGAGTGAAAGATCAGCATCCAGAGGTGATTCAAAATATAAAGAAAATTTTGAAAGAACTACAAGTAAAAACATGGTATAAAAACCGAACGAAAAAAGATCAGATAGATTATGAGATTAGTCAGTGTCTAAAAGAAAATGAATATGATCGGGTAGTAGAGATTTATGAAAATAAGTTAGAAGTTTTTCAAAAACAGGAAAGAAAAGCGTCAAGGAACCAAATGTTGAGAAGAATCGTTAGAAAATTGAAGATAAGGAAAAACTAAAAATATAAAACAAATTGGAGAGAGATGGAAATATGGGAAAAAATATAATACGAAAATTAAAATTATTATTCTGATAGGACTTTTTGCAATCGCATTATTTTATTATCGAAATGCAACATTTACTACAGTTGGAGATGATGAAGTATATCGAACAAGTATTGAAACATAGGGGTCATGGGTAAATTGGGCGAAAGCATATTATTTTGGAAACAGTGGAAGAATTATAATACATAGTCTTTTAATAATTATTTTGAATTTACCAGTGGATATTTTTCGTATTTTAAGTTCAATAATGGTCGTAGTTACTTGTATGGGAATTTATCAGATTATAAATGTGCGAAAAAAATCGAATGATCTTGTGAGATTTTTTAATAATTTCTATAATTTTTTGTGGAATGTTTTTTTGCGTATAAATAATTTAGGTGGAATTATTAGATGGGCATCTGGAACTTTAAATTATTTGTATCCTGTTAGTGCAATGTTATTCGTATTGATTCCATTTGTTATGAGTATGAATGAAAGAAAGATTCCAATTCTGTACAAATGTATTAGTATAATGTTGTATTTTGTGTGGAAATATGGAACAGTCATCAGCGGTAGTGATGGTTTTAGGAATGTTGATATTTATATACATAAGATTCCAAAGAAAGAATTATGATAAGGCAGATATTTTGTTTCTGATTATATTATGGATAATCAATTTAACAGTATTTATATTAAGTTATATGGCACCCGGAGTAGAACAGCGTTATATCTCTGAAATGATAAGATGTTGTGGATATGGAATGCTTTCGATTCCACAGAAATTGATTTTAGGGATGCAAATTTATACATTATATTTATATTCCTTTAGAGGATTGATTATACTAGTTATACCAATATTAGCAAGCATTATAATTTCACTTAAACAAAAGAATAAGAAAAATTTATTAATCGCTGTTGTTAATTTAATTTTATGCAGTTTGCAAAATATAATTATCAGAAAATTTATAGATATACAATTCATTTATCCATATAATAAAATGTATGTTGTATGGTTGATATTTACAAGCATATTGATTTTAATGACAGGATATTTAGTTATTGAATCAGTTGAGGAAAAGTCGGATAAATACTTATATGGATTTTTATTTTTAGCAGCATTTATAGCAGGAATTATACCAGCATTTTCACCGACATTATTTGTATCAGCTGCTAGAACAATGTATATTACATACATAATATTAATCTTAATTGCTGCTAAATTATGGACAGAAGTATTTGAAAGGGAAAAACCATATACGCAGTTACGTAATTGTGAAAAATATTTATCAATGGATATTTAGTGATTGCTGGGATAATTATAGTTTTTTTGTCCGCTGTGGTATGTTATAAGTAAGCGCTTTATCTAAGGGTGGATTTTCAATGCACACAAATCCTGTCATAATGATTGCTAGATGCTAGTGTTTTACTTCCATCGTTTGCTAGATGAATGAAAATGCTAGTACTTTACTACAATTATGGAGGAGTACAATGAGAGCAAAAAGACGTACCGAACAGGAACAGTATGAAATCATCATGGAATGCAGACAGAGCGGACTTTCTGATCACCAGTGGTGTCTGGAACATGACATCAATCCAGGAACTTTTTATAACTGGGTCCGTCGTTTTCGCAAGCAGGCTTGTGAATTTCCAGCACCAGCAGGAAAAGACCGGTTTCAGGCGATCCATCAGGAAGTTGTAAAAATGGAGATCATTCCAGACCAGTCAACCGATCTTTATGGACCATCTTCTACAGAAGATATTGCAGAGATCACAAAACCCGTTGCAACAATGGAACTTCAGATCGGACAGGCTGTTCTGCGGATCAGTAATCAGACCGATCCACGGTTACTGGAACAGACATTAAAACTTATAGGAGCATTCTCATGTTAGGCGATATCTCTGTTGTGGATGATATTTATATTGTCTGTGGATATACGGATATGAGAAAACAGATCGATGGATTATATTCGATCGTGAAGGATCAGTTTCATATGGATCCAGAGCAGAGAGCGTTATATCTTTTCTGTGGCAGGCGTTGTGACCGGATCAAAGCACTTTTATATGAAAACGATGGCTTCGTATTATTATATAAAAGACTGACGGCCTCCGAGGGAAGATACCGCTGGCCAAGAAATAAAAATGAAGTACAGCCGATCACCTGGAGACAGTTCGACTGGCTGATGTCAGGTCTGGAGATCGAGCAGCCAAAAGCGATCAGACCAAGAAAACCTGAGAATGAAAAAGAGTAAAAAAAGTCCCATTTTACTAGGGATTCCGTCGTTTTTATGGTATAATGAGAACAGTAAAAAAAGGAGTTTTATACCATGAGTTCAGGCAGAAATGATATCCGGCTGATCGAGCTGAAGGATACGATCTCACAACTAAATCAGACGATCCGTGTGCAGACGGAGATGATCAAAGATCTTCGAAAAGCGATCGAAGAACATCATGCATCCGATGAAAAGAAGGATCAGATCATTTCAAACCTGCAGGCAGAGATCTCATATCTGAAAGCAAAGCTGTTTGGAGCTTCCAGTGAAAAAAGACGGAAAGAAGATCTTCCGGGACAGATGAGTCTGTTTGATGAACTTATGGAGGAAGAACCGGCAAAAGAGATCGAACCGGAATATATTGAGATCAAAGCCCATGAAAGAAAGCGGAAAAAGAAACCGGATCTTAACGAACAGTTCCGTGATATCCCTGTCCGTCAGGAATTCGTTGACACTCTGACAGAAGAACAGAAAACATGCAGTATCTGCGGAACAAAGATGGTCGAGATCGGTCATGAACTGATCCGAAGTGAAGTCATCTTTACACCGGCGAAACTGGAACGTGTGGAATATATCGCTACAACTTATGGATGCCCAAAGTGCAAAGAAACGGAGGAACCGCAGTTCGTTAAAGATAACGGGATTCCTGCACTTCTGCGTGGAAGTTATGTGTCTCCATCGCTTGCAGCACATGTGATCTGTCAGAAGTTCATGAACGCAATGCCACTGTACCGGCAGGAAAAAGACTGGGAACAGCTGGGAGCAACGATCACGAGAGCTTCCATGGCAAGATGGATCATTCACTGTTCCAAAACATACTTTCAGCCAATGTATGAATATTTTGAGAAACAGCTGAAGAAACGAAAGTTTCTGATGATGGATGAAACACGTCTTCAGGTGCTGAAGGAAGAAGGGCGGAGAGCCCAGACACAGTCTTTTATCTGGGTGGTACGCAGCGGAGAAGACGGACTGCCAAAGATCGTGCTCTATCATTATACGGAAACAAGAGCAGGAAAACATGCGGTCGGATTTCTGGACGGGATCAAGCCGGGATATTACTTTATGGCAGACGGCTATCATGGATACAACCTGTTGAAGGATGGAAAACGCTGCTGTTGTTATGCACATATCCGCAGATATCTTCTGGAAGCGATCCCGAAAGGTCATGAAAAAGATTATACAGATCCTGCCGTTCAGGGAGTTTTGTATTGTGATAAGCTGTTTGAATATGAACGGCGTTATCGTGAAAAAGGGTTTTCTCCGGAACAAAGAAAGAAACGACGTCTCAAAGATGAAAAACCAGTCATTGAGGCTTTTTTGTCATGGCTTGATGCACAGACACCTGTCAAAGGAAGTCGTCTTGACAAGGCTGTGATCTACATCCGAAACCGGAAAGATTCACTGATGACATATCTGGAAGATGGAAGGTGCAGTCTCAGTAACAATCTAAGTGAAAATGCGATCCGTCCGATCACGGTCGGAAGAAAAAACTGGTTGTTCTGTGATTCTGTAGACGGAGCCAATGCCAGTGCGATCTGTTTTACAATGATCGAGATGGCAAAAGCATATGATCTGAACGTGTATAAGTATTTAAATTTCTTATTGGAAAAACGTCCAAATGCGAGAACTGCCCAGAAAGAATTAGAAAAACTAGCACCGTGGAATGAAGAAGTGCAAAAGATGTTTGCTAGGAAAATGAAGTAAAGTACTAGCATTCTATTATTCTAGCAACACCCTAAGATAAAGCGCTTACTGTTATAAATTATCATAATGTAAAAGAAGAGAATATAGATCAATATACACTAAGCAGGAAATATAAGATAGAAAATAAAAAAGTTTTGATTATGATAAAGGTGGATACATGCCCAAATAGCAGTTGAAGATTTTAAATGTATAACAATAATTGGTGTACAGGATTAGCTGAAGGATATGATATTAATATTAAAGTAGGAATATTAAATACAAAAAGTAAAAAATATATAGTTACCAAACAGTATTAAATACCCAATATCCAGTAATGGAGAAATATCCAAGTGGAAAAGTTAATTTTACAGGATTTTATAAGAAAAAGATAAAATTGAAGAAACATGAAAAATAAGTGTTGCTGATTAAAAATCATGAAGGAAATAAACTATATCAATATTTAGAATAGGAATATCTTAAGATGTGCTTGTACCGGGGATGTACGCATATTTACATAAGATCAAAAATATCTACAAACTTAAGTTCCTGTAGACATTAAGAAAACAGAATAAACTAATAAATTAAAATAAAACACTAGTATATTGAATTGCTGAAAAGGATTTGCTAAAATAAAAACTATAAGTTACTTTACATCGATGTGAATGGATGCTGAATGAAAGTGCGAAAAGAGGTGAAGAATAATGATTCTCTATCATGGTTCAAAAGATATCATAGAAAAACCAATTTATGGACAAGGGAAAAAATATAATGATTATGGACTAGGATTTTATTGTACAGATAATATAGAATTAGCTAAAGAATGGGGAACTAGCTTTGAAAGAAGTGGCTATGCAAATCGATATCAGATTGATTGTACAGAATTGAAAATTCTTGATTTGAACGATGATAAATACTGTATTTTACATTGGCTGGCAATTCTTTTATCTAATCGGGAATTTGATACACCGGCAGGATTAGCATTAGAAGCAAAAGAATTTTTAAAGAAGAATTTTATGTTAGATTATAAGGAATATGACATTATAAAAGGATATCGTGCAGATGATAGTTATTTCTCATTTGCACAAGATTTTATCAATGGTACGATTTCATATCGTCAGTTAAATAATGCAATGTATTTAGGAAAATTGGGAATACAGTATGTATTAAAAAGCAAAGAAGCGTTTAACAGAATTGTTTTTGATGGCTATGAAGAAGCAGAGTATAAAGAATGGTATGCGAAAAAAATGAAGAGAGATAAATCTGCCAGAAGAGAGTATTTTGATGTAGAAAGAAATAGAAGACAGAGGGGAGATATTTATATCACGCAAATCTTAGATGAGGAGATGAGTCCAGATGACAAGCGCTTACGATAAAATTTATTTGGAAAAGGCACAGATAGTTTTGGGAAGAATGACAGATTATGCTGTATATGATCTTGAATATGCAATTGATGAGATATTTGATTTATTTATTAAAACTGGCTATGCCAAAAGATTTGAAAATGGGGATTATCAGGTGTTGGTTGGAATGTCAGGAGTAGAACTTGCAAGACACATCGTGGAAGAGGCGACTGGTCAGACAGAATTTTGTAAACCGAAATATACAATGAATCGAAGTGAAGAATATTGGCTGGGCTGGGCGTTGGCGTATTATCAATGGAAAAGCAATTTTTCATTTTGAATATATTTTAGATAAAGTTTGTGCAAGTGATATTTTGAAGCTGTATATGCCATATCATGAAATGGATATAAGGGAATTTTGCGATAAAATGTCAGAAATAATAAAAAGCCCACCAGCTGGAGCGTGTTTCGAAGAATAATCTTTAAGTGAGCTTATAAGTATAAGTACCCTTATAAATCTAAGTACCCTGAGACCTAAAGGAAACAGATACATTGGTAAGGAGAGTCAATGTTGATCGTTAAGATGATCGTGAAATTGTAAGAACAAACCTAATTATAATGGTGATTAAAAATCGAAAATATAAATTAAAATAAGAATAGAGGCTATTCGAGGTGGTAAAATTCGTTGCAATCGCGTCCCTATGGGCTAAAAGAGTTGCAGGAGTGGCGACGATTGCTGAATAACCTCTTTTTGCCATAAAAATTATTATGTTTTTTATGGTATAATATTTCAAAAGATGAAAAATAGAATTTAGAGATTGATAAATTTTACAGTGTAAATTATAAATTAGAGAGGTAAAGTTTATGGCAGTAATTAATAGTATAAACATAGAAACATTTCGCGGAATAAGTAATTTGAAATTAGATAATCTGGCTGAAATCAATATATTAACAGGAGATAATAATAGCGGAAAGACAAGTATATTGGAGATTTTACAGAGTTTGGAAGAGCCAGATAGTTTTAAAATTTGGAGAACATTATTAAGAAGAGGAACATTTATTAATAGAGGATTATCCTATTATGAAGGATTCTATGATTTATTTAATATAAATGATGAAAAGAAAATTATTAAATATAATGTTCAGTCAGAAGAAAAAAATATAAAGGTTGTAATTACTGCGGATAAAAGCGAAGAAGAGGTTAGAATTAAACCAGAGACTGAATTTTTTAAAGAATCGTATTCACAGCTATTTGAAGATGGGCAGATGGAATTTGATAGAGTAGAGATTTTGTCAAAATTAGATTTAAAGTTATATATAAATGAGAATAAAAAGATGAGATGGTATTATACGAAAATCAAATTCAGATATCAAATGAAAATCAAGAGTTAGATAATGAACTAAAGCGAAATATAGTGTATATATCACCAATCAGGCATGCAGAAGGAGGATTATTTCTTAACAATGTTTTAGATAATCCAGATTTATATGAAGAAATGTTAGATATATTAAAAGATATGATGATGGTATTATTAGCATCAATTATGATAGTAAAAATGAAAGGGGAATGAATCGAGGAGTTTATAAAATCTTATCAAGATCTTCTCAAAAGGCATTGCCATTAAATGTATATGGAGATGGTATGAAAAAAGCGATTCTTTTAATGAGCGCAGTGATTAAAGCTAAGAATGGGATTTTATTGTTAGACGAATTTGAAACAGCGATTCATACCTCGGCAATGGATAAAACATTTCGATGGATTTTACAAACGTGTAAAAATTAAATGTACAAGTTTTTTTGACATCACATAGTAAAGAAGCAATTGATAAAATTTTAAAGTAGTTGCTCCAGAAATGAGAAAAGATAATGGCAGTATATACGTTATCTAAAGTGAATGAGAAATCAGTTGCAAGAAGGTTATCTGGAGATAAAGCGATAGAAGTACAGGATCATATGGGATTGGAGCTTAGATAAATGAAAAGTGTAATTATTTGTGAAGGTTCTACAGATTATGTTTTACTCCAATATTTTATGCAAAGAGTGAATGATTGGAGTGATTATCGAAATCCACAGCAAATGACAGGATTTAAAAGAGTTAGAGAGTTAAAAAAGCAGAAGATTCTTTAATTATAGGAGAATCAGGAGGAAGCAGTAGAATTCTTCAATGTATGGATAATATATTAGAGATAAACAATATATCAGCTATGGGAGAAGAATATCATAAGATTGTAATTATAACAGATAGAGATGATCTTGATACAGAAGAAAAGTTTTTACAAGGAATTCAAGATATTTTAAATGCTAGAAATATTGAATATTCAAATATATCAGAAGCAAATGAATGGATAGATATAAAGCAAGAAAATGGATTTGGACAGGAAATAAATATAAGAATATTACCATTGGTTATTCCATTTGATACAACGGGAGCATTAGAAACATTTTTATTAGAGGCGATAGCAGAACAAGATGAATATGATAAGGAGATTATAAACAAAGGTGGAGTGTTTGTAGATAGTATAGATCCGGAACAGCGCTATCTTAAAAAAAGACGATATGCTACAAAAGCAAAATTCGATGTCTATTTTTCTGTTAGGACACCGATTGATCAGTTTATTGAACGAAGAAATATATTGAAGGATGTTCGATGGGAGAATTACATTTTAATTCAGCATGATTTCAGTAAATTATCAGAATTATAAAATGATCGTCAATATAAATAAAAAGCCCACCAGCCGGAGCGTGTTTCTAAGAATAATCTTTAAGTGAGCTTAGACACCTCCGATGCAGAACTAAGAAGTTCCACACTCTGTCAGGAACTGATGCGACTGGTGCTATTATAGCACAGAAGATGAAAATTTGATATACTATAGTCTCATAGTGATGAACTGTAAGGGATGTTTTGAAATCACGAATTAAGGTCCCAGGGACCTTAAGAATTTTATAAAGACAGATTGTTACGATTTGGATTTGAATTAGTTGAATATATTGCAAGTCTATATGATTGTGATATTGAAATCATCAATCGTACTGAAAAGACAGAGCAACAAGAAATTGTTGAAGATTTAGTTCAGATAATAACTGTATTTAGTTGTAAATTACAAGGCAAACGTGCCAATAAAGCAAGAAAACTTGTAAAAGAACTGATAGATGATGGTGGTGAAGAAGATGATAAAAACAATTCGAGTCATGCTGATCCCAAATAATAAACAGAATAGATAAACTGGATCAGACTTGCGGAAAAGAATCGGATACCTACGGATTGTAACTATAGTAATCCCCGTATTAGATATGATGGGATCAACTGGTGGATCACAGTAGGCATTGAATACGAAGACTCTGT
>ENA-OQOA01000628-OQOA01000628.1-human-gut-metagenome-genome-assembly--contig:-NODE-628-length-14416-cov-3.710407_pt1 | contig 14416 bp, 16 predicted proteins | sample MGYA00242633_ERZ504888 | MGnify/ENA primary metagenome ERZ504888 (study PRJEB26092, sample SAMD00036372) | human gut metagenome | host: Homo sapiens | study: EMG produced TPA metagenomics assembly of... | reverse complement strand
TCACTCAGCAGTATGCCGAGCGGTATTACATGGCGAACCACATCCTATGTGGGCAAGGCACGCGAGGCCATCATGGCCATCAAAATCGCGCAGACCGAATCCAAGGACGAGGTGCTGTGCAATTACATGAACACCATCTATCCTGGGCCGCAACTCCTACGGTATCCAGGCAGCGGCCAAGGCATACTTCAATAAGGACGCCAAGGATCTGACGCTGTCTGAGGCGGCGATGATCGCCGGCATTATTCCGTCACCGTCCACGTGGGATCCGGCCGATAACGCCGATATGGCCAAATCGCGCTTCAAGCGTGTGCTGAACATCATGCAGGAGGATGGTTACATCACTGCCAAGCAGCACACTGATGCCAAGTTCCCGCAGACCGCCGCGGTGGCGCAGCAGAACGAATACGCGGGGCCGAACGGTTATCTGCTGGATATGGTGCGCCGCGAGCTGGTGCAGTCCAAGGCCTTTACCAAAGAGGATTTGGATACTGGCGGATACAAGATCATCACCACCATCGACAAGAGCAAGCAGGATCTTATGCAGTCCATCGGCGACACCCGTCTGGACGACATGCCTGAATCCCTGCAAATCGGCGGCATAGCGCTGGACCCGAAGACCGGTGAAGTATTGTCCGTATACGCCGGTTCAGATTATCTGTCCAAGCAGCTCAACAATGCCGATCAGGCCGTATTCGAACCGGGTTCGACTATGAAGCCGTTCGCTTTGCTGGGGGCCGCGCAATCCGGCGTCAGCTTCGATACGTTGTTCAACGGCAATTCCCACCAGCACTTCACCGGCTTGGATCAAGAGGTGAACAACGCTCTGGAGAACAACTGGGGCAACATCAATCTGTATCAGGCCACCGCCAACTCGGTGAACACGGTGTTCATGAACGTCAATGAGCATCTGACGCCGAAGCGCACGGCCGCAATCGCCCATGAAGCGGGCATTCAGGGCGATATCGATGAAAACTCCATGTACAACGTGCTGGGCATCAACGCCCTGACCGTGTGGGATTTGGCGCAAGGCCATTCGACCATCGCCAACAATGGCGTGAAGAACACCTTGCACATGGTGTCCAAAGTGCTTGATTCCAACAATAAGGACATGTACAACGCGCCCAGCAACGGCACCAAGGTGTTCGATGCCAACGACTGCGCTTTGGTACAGAAGGCCATGCAGGGCACCACCACGTACGGTACGGCGGCCGGCACATCCAGCATGTTGGGCCGGCCCGTCGCCGGCAAGTCCGGTACCGCCAACGACGAAATGGCTTCGTCGTTCGTGGGGTACACCCCCAGCATGATGAATGTGTGGGCTATCTGGAATCCGGACGATAAGGGCAATCCGCAAGTGGTGCCAGCCTTCTCCGGATACGGCGTCTCTTCCACTGGATACCCCGCCCACCTGTTCCAGGAGTTCATCGGCTCAGGCCTTGCAAGGCACCGAGGCGGAGCAGTTCCCGACCGCTAAAGACAACGGCAAGATCGGCGGCTCCGACGGCACTTGGGGCTTGGGCAAGGGACAGAGCAGCGGCCTGTCCAACAACACCAACAAGCAGTCCACCGAAGACGCGCAGAAGCAGGCTGAGCAGGACGCACAGCAGAAGGCGGCCGAAGAGGAAGCCAAGAAGCAACAGCAGGCTCAGGAGTTCGCCCAGCAGTGCCTCGCCAATCCGAGCTATTCCACCGAGTGCCCGAATTATCCCGGCACCACTACCGGCGGAGATGGCAACGCCGGCAACAATACCGGCGGTGACAACGGGAACAATACCGGCAACGATAATGGTAATTCCGGAGGCACCGGCGGGAACACCGGCACCAACGGCGTCACTCAGTAGTAAGTAAAACACAGACAACAAGGCTCCCCCTGATGCAATCAGAGGGAGCCTTGTTTTGTTCTGTTAGCGCTCAGCGCTTGCGCTGGGAACGGTTGATGGCGGAGATAATCGACTTCAGGGCGCTGGTGGTAATCGACGAATCGATGCCGACGCCCCACACGATCTGCGCGTCATCGGCCTCGCCGACCTGGCATTCCACGTACGAGGCGGCCATGGCGTCGGTGCCGACGGACATGGTGTGCTCCGCGTAATCCATAATCGAGGCGTCAACGCCAAAGTTGGAAATGGCGTTGAGGAAAGCGGCGATCGGACCGTTGCCGATGCCGGAGACCTCGCGCTCCACGGGCGCATCGACCCCGACGTTCACGCCGCGGTCGAGCAGACGAGCCTTGAGCACGGTGTCGGAGCCATCCTCACCGGAGCTGACGGCCACCTTGAGCAGCTTCAAGCGGCCCCACGGCACGAGCGAGGCGTCATGAGTATCGCCCACAATCACACCGGCGGCGGTCATGCCGGACTGTTCGATCGGCAGGTACTCGTCCTTGAACAGACGCCAGATATCCTCGTCCTTGACTTCCTTCTTGGTCGTGTCAGCGTAGTTCTGCACGATCTTGTCGAATTCGATCTGCAGACGCTTGGGCAGGTCAAGATTGTGGTTGGTCTTGAGCAGGTAGGCCATGCCGCCCTTGCCGGACTGCGAGTTGACGCGAATGATGGCTTCGTACGTGCGGCCGATGTCCTTCGGGTCGATCGGCAGGTACGGCACGAGCCACACGAAGCTGTCCAGATCGGCGCCAGCACGGTCGGCGGCCACCTGACGGGCCTCAAGACCCTTCTTGATGGCGTCCTGATGGGAGCCGGAGAACGCGGTGAACACGAAGTTGCCGGCGTACGGGTGACGCTCGGAAATCTTGATCTGGTTGCAGTACTCAACCGTCTTGCGAATCTCGGGCACGTTGGACAGGTCAAGCTGCGGGTCGATGCCTTGGGTGAGCCAGTTGAGGCCCAGCGTGACCAAGTCGACGTTGCCGGTACGCTCGCCGTTGCCCAGCAGGCAGCCTTCCACGCGGTCGGCGCCGGCCAGCACGGCCAGCTCGGTGGCGGCCACGCCCATGCCTTCGTCGTTGTGCGGGTGGAGGGAGAGCACCACGGAGTCACGGTCGTCGAGGTGGGTGGAGACGTACTCCACTTCGTCGGCGAACACGTTCGGCGTGGTCATTTCCACGGTGGCGGGCAGGTTGATGATCATCGGGTGCTCGGGAGTCGGCTTGATAACACCGATCACGGCGTTGCACACCTCGACGGCGTACTCCGGCTCGGTGCCGGTGAAGGATTCCGGCGAGTACTCGTAGTACAGGTCGATGCCCTTGGCCTCGTTCTCGAGGTCCTTGCACAGTTCGGCGGCGTCGGTGGCGAGCTTCTTGATCTCCTCCTTGTTCTTGCGGAACACGACCTCGCGCTGCAACACAGACACGGAGTTGTAGAAGTGCACGATGGCGCGCTTGGCACCCTTGAGCGCCTCGTAAGTGCGGCGGATGAGGTGCTCGCGGCACTGGGTGAGTACCACGATGGTCACGTCGTCCGGAATCAGCTCACGCTCGATGAGCATACGGATGAAGTCGAAATCGGTCTCGGAAGCGGACGGGAAGCCCACCTCGATCTCCTTGAATCCCATGGAGACGAGCAGGTTCCAGAAACGCAGCTTGCGCTCGGAATCCATCGGGTTGACGAGGGCCTGATTGCCGTCGCGAAGATCGACGGAGCACCAGCGCGGCGCGCGCTGCAGTCGCTTGCCCGGCCACGTACGCTCCGGGTAATCAAACGGGATCTGCTTGTCGTAGGCGGCGTACTTGTTGTACGGCATACGACTCGGCTTCTGCGGATCGCCGATAAATCGCGCCGGAGGCAGCAGCGGGTCGTTGTTCCCCCCATTGGACGCTGCGGCTACCGCTGCGAGATCAAAAACGGATGATTGATCCTGACCCATTGTTCCTCCTTTACTGTGTGAACCATTCATACAATCGCTTATTGGATATTCGTTTACGCATTGGTAACATGCATAACTTCCTCTATCCTAGCGACGGCCCATTCCAACATCCCGTTCATCTCACAATACGCCAGCACACCTAGCGTTCCGACGCAGCACTACTACTTACAGCTATGCGTGGGGGCGCATGGGCGACGTCCTCGCGTTCTTCGACTGGGAGCACAGCGCGAACGGGCCCACCGAGGCCTTCAACGGAAGGGTCGAGACCCTCAGGGGCATAGCCCTGGGATTCCGCAACCTCGACAACTACATCACCAGAAGCCTGCTGCACGCCGGCGGCTTCAGACACGCCATCCAAACCCACCTCTGACACATGCCCTTACACGCCAAAATCGGAAGAGCCCGATAACCTGCTATACGACGAGGATGCCACCTATTCCGCATTCAGGCCGTATCAGCAGAATTGATGTATTGACCGGTTTTATGGTCGTCACCGCTTCTTCACCAACGAGCGGATGACGGCCATAAAACCGAGGCTCATGGCACCGGACAGCACTGCGAATACCTGCGGGCGGCGCAATTCGTTACGCATGCTGATGGCACCGGTCACGCAGTGGTCCTCGAACCAGACGCGCACCTCGTTGCTGGAGTATCGGCCCACCAGATCACCCCAGGTGAGCATGCGGGTCACGTAGCCGGCCGGGTTGCTTTCATGGAATTCGAACAGGCGGATGCCGCGATAGCGCGACTTGGGGACCATAGCATTCGAATCCGCAGGTGGGCGCGTAGCCCAAATCAATGCCATGCGCGTGGCCCACGAAGGCGTTCTTGTGATCGTGACCGCAGAACAGCGCGAAGTAGCCGCCTGCCTCACGCAAGGCGTCCACTTCACCGACGTTCTCGTCCGCACAGCCAATCGCCTCACCCAACCGCGATCCCGGCCGGCAAATCTCATGGTTGAGCACGTAGCAATGGCCGGCGTGGGTACGCGCGCCTTCCACCGCGTTCGGCGTCCATGCGGGAACCTCTTTGAGGCAATCGTAGAATTCTTGCGGCGGAATGTGCTGGAAGGCGATGGCAGGCACCGGCTTACCGTCGCCGTTGCGTTCGCCAAGTTCGGACTGTACGGCTCCCAGCCAATCGATCGCCTCGGGGCTTGGCGTGCCATACCCATCGGAATCAGCCAAATCAAGACCGCGCGGATTGACCACATAGGCCGGGTATTGGGCGTCGTTCTCTTCAGGCTTGCCGGCGTAATCGCCGGAATTCACCATCATGACGGACATAGCTACGCGCCCGGATCCGTCGGAAGCCTCAATGGGCAGGGCAAAAGTGCCTGGCTCGGGGCTGTCGACCGGGTTCAGGCAGCCGGGGAATTCGCGGTAGATGCCGTCCTGCTCGTCGGCCAGGATGCCGCACTGGAAATCGTGATTGCCGTAGGTGGCGGCGAACGGCACTTCCGCTTCAATGACCGGGCCAAGGAAGCCGGCAAACGTGCGGCGGACTTTGTCACGGGTCTCGTCCATGAGCTCGTCCAAAGTCGTCGGCACATCCTGTGAATCGGATGTTGTGGAGTAGACCAGCGTGGACGCGGTGGACGCGGTGGACGCGGTTTGTTGGGCGTCGGGATTGCTGCCGTCAGACTTCATGGCCAGCAGACGATTGTTCACGCGGTCTCTGGCCCGCCGCTTGATTCCGCGCAGCTTGGCCTCGACTTCGGTGACCGCACGCACGCGAGCGCCCGGTTCCTCGCCACGGCGGCGCAGGAAAGTGTCGATGTAGGCAGGATCGTAACCGCGAATCTGGTCGCCGGTGAACACCACCAGATCCGGGTCGGCTTTGCGAATGGCCTCACGGATAAGACGGATGGTATCGGGGAGCACGTTGGGGCCGTCTTGGATGTCGGCCATCTGCAGCACGCGGAAGCTGCCGTCTTCGCGGAATCGCAGGTTCGTCATGCCTCACCAGTCTAGGGACGTAATGCTGTTTCGCACAGCATACGCGCCGGTCCTTCACGTTCCCCGCCGCTCCGCACGGCAGCTGAATCACTACAAGAAATCGTAGAACGTGTATCCCTTATCCGCTCCGCTCGTCACGTTGAGCAATGCTTTGCCGTTCAGCGTATCGACGTCGTTTCCTATGAGATAGCCGTCTCCCGTGGCCCCCATATCCGAGTCATGGTAGGAGCCGGAGAAGGTGCCATCCTTATTGACTTTCATTACGGTTCCCCATGCGCCGACAACGGGCGGTCGCCATCCACCTTGCCGACCTTGTCTTTTGAGGAGAATCGCTTTAACGGAACAGACTCACCCCGCGACGGGCCGTGCAATACGCGTTGCCCAGCCAAGTATGGCGGGAATTGGGGCCAGACGGCTCCCAGTCGCGGTGCGTTCTGGCTCATCCAGATGCTCGGCACGCGTCCGTCTGCGGAGCGTGAGCCGAGCAGATTGAAGCCGTCTTTTCCAGCAGCCACTCCGGGTGCTGGGTGGCGATGGCCAAGCCTTCCTCGAGGGTGAGCGGCAGGCGCTCATCGGAGTCAATAAGTTTGCGGGCCACATCCGGCTCGCGATTGACATAGCACGTGCCGGTGTGCGGATTGACGACCAGATAGAACGGGCCTTCCGGCGGCATGAAGCCGTCTTGAGGCAGGAAGCTGGCGATGTCACGCGGCGGCATGGTGGTGAAGCCTGCCATGCGATTGATGGAGGTTCGTGCAATCAGCGACTCAGGCGAAACCAGTTCACGCGTGGGCACCAGCAGGATGTTCGATCCCAAATCGGAATGCTCGAGCGCCCCGATCAGAGGTCGGGCCAGCGAGCGGAATGCGGCGGCGGAAATATCCGCCACATCCGGGTAGCCGAGAGCCACGATACGGTCGAGCTGTTTTTGGGCCTCTACTGATGCGATAGACATGGCTACCAGTGTAGAACATCGCCTTCGCTTCATTGGGCAGCCACCATCTGGGAAGACCACTTCCGTTGTTCCGCGTGTTTCGTACAATTGCATTGTTTTACGGCCACCCGCATGACGGCCGTCCGACGTAAGTAATCCATCGAAACCCAGAGGTCATAGAGGTCATCATGTACCGAAAATTGAAGGTCGGCATCCTTGGTGCCACCGGTATGGTCGGTCAGCGTTTTATCACGCTGCTTGAGAATCACCCGTGGTTCGAGGTGGTCACGCTTGCCGCTTCCGCGCACAGCGCCGGCAAGACGTATGCCGAGGCTGTCGGCGACCGTTGGAAGATGGAAACCCCGATGCCCGAATATGTCAAGAACATGGTGGTCGTCGATGGCGACGATGCCGAGTCCGTGGCTTCTGGCGTTGATTTCATGTTCTCTGCGGTAAACATGCCGAAGGACCAGATTCGCGCCATTGAAGAGCGTTATGCCAAGACCGAGACCCCGGTGGTCTCCAACAACAGCGCCCACCGCTGGACTCCGGACGTGCCGATGGTGGTGCCGGAGATCAACCCGGAGCACTTCGAGGTGATCGAGCACCAGCGCAAGCGCCTGGGCACCACTCGTGGTTTTATCGCCGTCAAGCCGAACTGCTCGATTCAGGCCTACACGCCGGCGCTGGCCGCGTGGAAGGAATTCGAGCCGCGCGAGGTGGTTGTGAGCACTTACCAGGCGATTTCCGGCGCGGGCAAGACCTTCAAGGACTGGCCTGAGATGGTGGGCAACATCATCCCGTTCATCTCCGGCGAGGAGGCGAAGAGCGAGAAGGAACCGCTCAAGGTGTTCGGTCATGTGGACGCCGAGAAGGGCGAGATCGTGCCGTTCGACGGCGACCTCAAGATCACTTCCCAGTGCATCCGCGTGCCCGTGCTCAACGGCCACACCGCCACCGTGTTCCTGAACTTCGGCAAGAAGGCCACCAAGGAAGAGCTCATCGACCGTCTGGTGAACTACACGTCCAAGGCTTCCGAGCTGGAGCTGCCGCACGCACCGAAGCACTTCATCCAGTACCTCACCGAGGATGACCGCCCGCAGGTCAAGCTCGACGTGGACTACGAGGGTGGCATGGGCGTTTCCATCGGCCGTCTGCGTGAGGATTCCATTTTCGATTGGAAGTTCGTGGGTCTGGCCCACAACACCCTGCGTGGTGCAGCCGGCGGTGCCCTTGAATGCGCCGAAATGCTCAAGGCTCTCGGCTACATCACCAAGAAGTAGTTGAAACTGAGTCCGAAACTGAGAAAGCCCTCCGTGAGGAGGGCTTTCGTCGTATATACCGCAAAAACGCGGCTCAGTGGCTCAGCGGCCAGTACCGCCGTACACCACGGCTTCGATTTGATCGGCATCGAGACCGTATGCGGTGTGCAGCGCCTTGACGGCGTCGTTGAGCTGATCGAGCGGCACGAGCGCGGCGATACGAATCTCGGAGGTAGAAATCATCAGCACGTTGATGCCCTCATCGCTCAGGGCCTGGAAGAACTTGGCGGCCAGACCGGCATGGGTCTTCATGCCAACGCCCACCACGGCCACCTTGCCCACGTTGGTGTCCACATCGAAGGAGTGGTAGCCCAGCACTTCCTGCTTGTCGAGCAGTGTGTTCTGAACCTGCTTGACGGCCGATTCGGGCACGGTGAAGGAGATGTCCGCAGTGCCGACGGATGCGCCGGCCTGCACGATCATGTCCACGTTCACGCCGGCGGTGGCCAGCTCGGTGAACACCTTGGCGGCCATGCCCGGCTCGTTCGGCACGCGACGCACGGTGGCCAGCGCCTCGGAACGATCGTGGGCAATGCCGGAAATCACCGGTGCCTCGGGGCCCAGGTCAGGGAACAGGTCGCCCATGGATTTCGCTTCTTCTTCAGTCATGTCTTGCCTTGTCTTGCTTGAAATTGCTTACGATTATCGTTCGCTGTAGCCGCGCTCAGTCGAGGTTCGGCAGCGTACGCGGGTCAATGCCGTCGGGCACCACCAATGTGCCGGGGCGACGGGAGAACGAGGAACGCACGTGCAGCGGCATGTTGAAACGCTGAGCGTATTCCACACAGCGCAGTGCCAGCACCTTGGAGCCGCAGGACGCCATCTCCAGAATGGACTCGTAATCGATGGACGGAATGCGGCGGGCGGAAGGCACGATACGCGGGTCGGCGGTGAAGATGCCGTCCACGTCAGTGTAGATCTCGCAGATATCGGCACCGAGCGCCACGGCAAGCGCCACTGCGGAGGTATCCGAACCACCGCGGCCGAGCGTGGTGGCGTCACCCTTGGCGTTGATGCCCTGGAAGCCGGCAACGATGGCGATGTCTCCCAATGAGAGCGCGTTCTTCACGCGGTCCGGTCTCACGGCCTTGATGTGGGCCGCGCCGTAACGGGCGTCGGTGAAGAAGCCGGCCTGCTGACCGGTGAAGGAGTGGGCACGGCTGCCTTCGGCGTGAATGGCCATGGCCAGCAGGCTCATGGAAATTCGCTCGCCTGCGGTCATCAGCATGTCCATCTCGCGCTCGGGCGGGTTGGAGTCGATGCTCAGCGCCTGATCGATAAGGTCATCGGTGGTGTCGCCCATGGCGGAGACCACCACGGCCACCTTGTTGCCCTTCTTTTCCGTCTCAACAACGCGCTTGGCCACACGTTTGATCGATTCGGTATCGGCGACCGACGAACCGCCGTACTTCTGCACGATGAGAGCCACTGCTGTCCTTTGTTCTTCTCTTAGGGGGAGTTTGCTCAATATTCTACGCAAACGCAACGATTATAAAGGTTGCCGCGTTCACCCCGCGACCCCGCGCCGACATGTGGACACGGGCATGGCCTACGTTGTTCAGCAAATATTCAAGTTTTCACCGGTGGTTCTTTGAGGCAGCCGCATCCATCCTTTGAGATTCGAGCGGTTAACTATCAATTACCGGCAAACGAAAGCAAACCGGCGAGGTTTCCGCAGACCCCATAACTGAATACCTTCTTCTTCCTCTCTCCTTTTCAAGGCCCGGTCCCGCAGCCCGGGCCTTTTCCTTTTGTGTTGGGAACGATGGGTCAAACGCACGATACGAGCTCACGGAGCAAGCGTGGCCAACGGCACTACCAATACCCCATCATCCCGGCGATAAGCGGCAGCCGTAGCGGTCAGCACCATCAAGAATGACGGACGGCCTTCGTGATCTTGATCAATTCTGTCAGCCAACTTTTTCAAATGGGCCGCCGCAATATCAACCTGCTTTTCTCCGAGCTTGACCTCAATGAGAGCCCATCGTCCATCATGCAGGCCAATGACCGCATCAGATTCCAATCCCGTCTTATCCCGATAATGGAACACATCTCCGCCAAGCGCATCAGCATACACACGCAGATCGCGAATACACATGGACTCAAACAGCAAGCCAAAGGTCTCGAAATCATTAAGGAGTTTCTCCGGGGTCGCGTGCAGTACCGCACAAGCTATCGACGGGTCGCTGAAGTGTCTGGTTGGGCTCGTTCTCACTGCAGTCTTAGAACGTAAACGAGGGTTCCAAGCTGGAAGATCTTCAGTTACGCAAGCTCGCGACAATGCATCTAAATAATCGGAGAGTGTACCTTCCGAAGGCGGTTCACCCTGCATATCCGCCGCGATAGTGGATTGCGACGCCTGAGAAGAAATATTGCGCGCATACGAGCGCATAATCAGACGCATCCAAGTTTTATTGCGCTTTATACCATCCATACGATTGATGTCAGAATCAAGTAGTTCTTCGACATAATCCGCGGCCATGCGCAAGGCAACATTTACTCGAGATTCGACTACTGCTTCAGGCCAGCCACCGCGGCATAGCGCAAACGCGGTGTTTTCAATATCGAAATCGGAGAAACCCGAAACATCATGGTTGCCATCGAACAACTCTCCCAACGAAACAACGCCCGTCGATTCCTGCGATTCAAATAAGGACATGGTACGCATGGTTAATCGGGCAATTCTTCCCACTCCGGAATGAGCTGGTTCCTGTTGAGGAGTCGCCGATCCAGTTAGGATGAATCGGCCACGACCGCGCCCTCGATCGATGGCGAAACGCACCGCGTCCCACAATTGCGGGGCCATCTGCCATTCATCAATGAGTCTCGGCTCCTCACCTCGCAGGATGAGAGAAGGCTTTGTATCAGCCAAGGCCAACAGCGTAGCACTGCGATCCGGGTCCTGCATGAAGACCTGACTCGCCGACTGCCTTTCTGCCGTTGCAGTCTTGCCACACCATTTTGGACCTTTAATCTGAACGGCACCAGAAGACTGCAATGCCTGAGTCAGCAACCCATCAGCCACTCGAGGAAGGTACTCGCCACGTTGAATCTCCGAGCTCTCCACTGCCATATGTGCCCTCCCGCAAACCGTCGAAACATCAACCTATAAATCACTCTATTGCGGAAGTTGGACCATTCTAATTGTGGAAGTTGGACTATTTTCGTTGTGGAAGTTGGACCATTCCTATTAGGGAAGTTGGACACTAGATTACGAACTAGACTTTTCCTTTTTGCAGCAACAGTGCCACCAACACGATGGGCGTCATCACCGCCTATCGCCAGACCCTTTTCCTTGACCTAAAAAGAGAGATGCCCAGACAGTGCCATCTTTTCTCTGATCACACTAGCCAATTCGGAACGCAGCGGCGAATCCGTGATCCGCGCATCCTCTGCAACCGCGCCTTTGACGTTCGGCAATCCGGCGAATGAGCTTTTGCTCAGGCGTTCTTCGTGATTCATTTCTTTGGTCGGAAAACAGAATACGCGGGAACGCCCCTCACGCCTACGAAACCAACGGCTCGACGACGAACCGACATCCACGAAAACAGCAATAGCGCCTCTTTTATCGAGGTAACATATTCCCTCTTTATGCATTCATACCCCCCTATTTGAAAGCTCTGCCAAATATCGCCGACGCTGCGACTTATCATGTTGCCATACTTTGCAATCCTTTGCATCCCCTTGCATCTCAACGGCTTGTCCGAAGTAAGCCGCATCACTGACAGCCGTAGCAACGTTGTTCGTATCGCATTTTCAGACTTCTTATGCCCCCTACATTGCCCCTATATGGCCCCGTCGGCATGTTGCATGAAAGGCTTGGTGCGGAGTAACGTTTCGCAGTGTGGCGCGTGCGGTGTTGCCATTTGCGACAGCACCTATGCCATGCACGACTAAGACGGACCCGGCCGTCTTGTATAAGCAAATCATGAGCAGATCAAGCGAAGGAACAGGCGACTATGGCATTGCTGCATCGACGTTCGACGAGTAAGCGTGCCTCACAGAAAATGTGGGAAAACAACGCGGCCATGCCGGATGACGCATCTGCAAATGACAACGTTTCCTCAGCGCGGCCCGAGCCCGCAGCATTCGTTCCAACACCATTTGACGAAGTCATCGATATCAGCGATCTCGTGGCCGAGCGCCGACGCCTGCAACGCAACCTGTGGGCGATGCGCATCATCACCATTGTGCTGCTGATCGCCGCAATCGCCGTGGCCTGCTTCCCGCTAGCGTTGCAATTCGAGTCCGACCGCAACTTGGCCGCCACCACAGCCACCACGGCCAAAGAAGTAGCTGGCTGGCCTTACCGCAGGCGAAGACAAGCTCACGGCGGCCCGCGCATACAACAAGAAGCTCGCTGAATCCGGCCAGCCTATCTTGGGTGAAGCCGTCGATCCGTTCGCCGCCGCTCAAGGAGGATCCCAAGCCAGCGGCGAGGATTCCGCCTCAAAGAAAGACAAGGAATACCAGTCACTGCTTAATACCGGCAACGGCGTGATGGGCACAATCAAGGTGCCCAAGCAGTCCATCAATCTGCCGTTTTATCACGGCACTTCCGAGGAAGCACTGGCTTCTGGTGCCGGCCACTTGTACGGCACGTCGCTGCCGGTGGGAGGTAAATCCACCCATTCGGTCATTACCGGGCACCGCGGGTTGGTTGAAGCGCTGATGTTCACCCGTTTGGACGAGGTGAAAGAGGGCGACTTCTTCTACATCGAAGTCATGGGCGAAACTTTGGGCTACAAAGTGGACCGCATTTCGGTGATTTTGCCGGATGACACGTCGAAGCTCAAGATCGTGCCGGGTGAGGATCGCGTCACTTTGATGACCTGTACGCCATACGGCGTGAACACGCACCGACTGCTTATCTCCGGGCACCGCGTGGCGATTCCGATGCCGGCCCCCGAGCCGAATGACGTGCTTGACGCGCGCAATATCGCCCTTGGTGTTGGTCTAGGCATACTGGCGGCAGGACTGTTCATTATCTGGTTGGCACGACGCCACAAGGCCGCGCGCATCATCCGCCACGGCGCATTCTGGCCGTGGATGCGCCGCAAGGGCGAAAGCGCCAATGATACGCTGGCTTAGGCCTCGCGCCGACCGGCCAGTGCCCTGCCCAGCGTGATTTCGTCGGCATACTCCAAGTCGGAGCCCACCGGCAGGCCGCTGGCAAGTCGGGTGACCTTGACACCTACGGGTCGCAATAGCTGGGTCAAGTAGCTGGTGGTGGCCTCGCCTTCAATATTCGGGTCGAGCGCCATAATCACTTCCTTGACCTCATCGCCTTCTAAGCGTTTGAGCAGACCGGGAATACGCAGGTCGGCAGGGCCAACGTTGGCCATTGGGTTGATTGCGCCGCCGAGCACATGGTATAGGCCGTGGTATTCGCGCGTGCGCTCGATGCTCATCACATCCTTGGGCTCTTCGACCACGCAGATCACCGAACGGTCGCGTCTCGGGTCGGCGCATACCGGGCAGGGGCTGGATTCGCACACGTTGCCGCAAATATCACAGAAGCGGATCTTGGCCTTGACCTCTTCGATGGCCTCGGCCAAATCGCGCGCTTCATCTTCGGGCGCGGACAGCATGTAGAAGGCGATACGCTGCGCGCCCTTCGGCCCGATGCCGGGCAGCCGCCCGAAAGCGTCGATCAGTCGTTGTATTGCGCCGTCATAAGCAAGTGCCATGGGTATTCCTCGTTATTCGTCCTCATTATTCATCCGAGTGCTTCTTGGCAGGCTGGATGTTCTTGGGGTTCTTCGGATCATCTGCCGCGAATTGCTCGACTTTTTGACCTCGAATAGCTTTTTCAGATCGTCGAGATTCATGGCCGTCGCCTCGCCGAGCGACTGGTCGCTCATCGAGTATTCGTCATCCTCGGCCGCGACTTGCGGTTGTGGTTTCGGCTGGGGCTGGGGCTGGCTATTCCACGGGTCGGCATTCGGGGTCGGCTGTGCGGTTGCGGTTGATTCCACGGGTCACCGTGCGGGTGGCCTGCGGAGCCGATTGTGGAACTGCCTGCGGTTGATTCCGACGGGTCATCGCCGGCAGCCGGCTGCGGAACCGATTGGGGCTGGTTCCACGGGTCATCGCCCGACATATTGCCCGACACTGTCTGAGGAACCGAAGAAGCCGGAGTCTGGGACTGAGGCTGATTCCACGGGTCGTCTCCTGGCTGCGGAGCCGCCTGAGCATGGTTCCCCTGCGGCTGATTCCACGGATCATCGTGAGGAGACTGCTGATATGGCTGGTTCCACGGGTCGGCTTCGGCCGGTTGCGACGCCGGTGAGACCGCGGCCTGAGACTGCGTCTGATTCCATGGATCGTCGCTCTCGCCGGCAACTGCCGTAGCAGAAGATGCGGCGGCT
>ENA-OQOA01000626-OQOA01000626.1-human-gut-metagenome-genome-assembly--contig:-NODE-626-length-14430-cov-3.242257_pt1 | contig 14430 bp, 11 predicted proteins | sample MGYA00242633_ERZ504888 | MGnify/ENA primary metagenome ERZ504888 (study PRJEB26092, sample SAMD00036372) | human gut metagenome | host: Homo sapiens | study: EMG produced TPA metagenomics assembly of... | reverse complement strand
AAAATCTTCCCAATAGTCAATGCAATCTTCTTTATATTGGTTTCATTGTTAATTCTTTTCCCTATGTGGAAGGTTATTGTAGATTCATTTGATGCTCATTCAGCAACAAGTTTTAGATGGTGGCCAAATGCATTCTCTGTAGGTGGTTATAATGCTATTTTCTCAAGATCAGCTTTATATAGTCCATTTGTTATCTCAGTAGTAACAACATTAGTTGGTACATTCATGGGATTGTTGCTTGCTACACTTGGTGGTTACGTTCTTATTCAGTGGGATATGCCAGGAAGAAACTTCTTTGCATATATGTTATTATTCACAATGATTTTCGATGGTGGTATGGTTCCTAAGTACTTAGTTATGCAGAACTTACACTTACTTGATACATTGTGGGCAGTAATTCTACCTATGTCTATCAACGTATATAACTTAGTACTTATGAGAAACTTCTTTGAAGGTATTCCAGAATCACTTTTCGAAGCTGCTCAGATTGATGGATGCTCACCTATGGGTATATTCTTTAAGATTGTGTTACCACTTTCTAAGGCTGCCCTTGCTTCAATCGGTCTTATGTTTGCCGTAACATTCTGGAATGATTATACAAACTTCAAGATTTATATCAGAACAGATAAGTTATACAACTTCCAGATTAAACTTCGTAACATGGTTATGGATAGTAATATTCCTAACGACGATTCAGTAGATCCTAACACTATTGCTAATGCATCTACAGTTGTTGCTATCTTACCTTTCATGATCATCTATCCATTCTGCCAGAAGTACTTTGTACAGGGTGTTAATGTAGGTGCCGTTAAGGAGTAATGAGCATTGTTATATAACATATATGGTGATGTACGGAAGTTATTATATTGAATATGACTTATGTTAAAATTAAAAGGCGGAAATGGTAATACCATTTCCGTCTTTTTTGTTTTATCGGACTTTTTATATGTAGTAATAGCATAGTCAGTATGATAAAATTAGAAAATAGAAATAGAGTAAAGATAGTGAAGATAAGGTGGTGTATGATGAGAAAGTTAGTAGATGCGATTTATCTTGAGAATATAGACGAGGTCAGAACTATACTTGAAAACGAACCAGGGCTTATAGATGAAAAAGATGAGCATGGTGTGCTTATGGCACTTCTTGCAGCTAAGACAGGTAATATTGAGCTTGTTAAATATATTGTAGAATATTCAAGAGCAAGCATGAACATCCATGATGACAACATAAAAACATGTTACACTATGCGGCTATGTCAGGTGATGTAAAAACCTGTAAGTATCTTGTAGAAAGAGTAGGTATGTCACCATTATCAGGTGATATAAATTTACTTACACCATTTGAGATTGCACATAAGAATCATTTTATTGAGCTGGAAGAATATTTTGAGCAAGCAGTAGGGCACAAGCTGTCTGATATGTATCACAATCCTATAAGGACAGGAATGTATCCAGATCCATCTATTGTCAGAGTTGGTGAAGATTATTATATGGTTAATTCATCATTTATATTCTATCCTTGTATTCCAGTATCACATTCAAAGGATCTTGTGCACTGGAAGATTATAGGATATGCGATAACTAATCCTGAATGGGCTGGGATTAATGAACTTGAAGGAGGAAGAGGATACTGGGCACCCGATATATCTTACTATAAGGGTAAGTTTTATATTACAGCTACATACAGGCTGAATGATACAGGCAATGTATATAGAAAGCAGATAGTAGTAAGCTCAGAACATCCAGAAGGACCATACAGCAAGCCGGCAGTTATAGATGAGGATGGTATAGATCCATCTATATTCAATGATGAGGATGGAAGAAGATATATGCTTCTTAACAGAGGTGCCAGAATATTCGAGCTGAACGAGGATGCAACAAAGCAGATATCAAAGGCAGAGCTTCTATATTATGGAGACAATAAAAGAGCACCAGAGGGACCACATCTTTTAAAGAAAGATGGCTGGTATTATCTGTTTGAGGCTGAGGGAGGAACTGGACCTGGACATAGAATAACTGTTTCAAGAAGCCGTGAATTAAAAGGAATATATGAGCCTTGTCCTTATAATCCTATTATGAGACAGAATAATCCAGATGAGATCATACAAAGATGTGGACATGGCAAGCCAGTACAGACACAAAACGGTCAGTGGTATATGGTTTACTTATGTGGCAGAAAAATAGGTGATGGCTACAGCATATTAGGAAGAGAAACAGCACTTGATCCTATAACATGGACTGCTGATGGATGGCCTATAGTAAACAATCTTAATGGACCAAGTGCCCTGCAGGTTAAGCCGGATCTTCCAGAAACAATCTGGGAAGCAGAAGCAGATGATGATTTTAATGAGTCATCACTTAGTAATGAATGGTGGTTCTCAAGAGTTCCTGAGATGGATGGAATAAAGCTTGCAGATTCACATGTATATGTAAAGGGAAGTGAGTACGATCTTGATTCCATGAAATCAAGAAATATACTCCTTAGAAGACAGAAGCATTTTAGGTTTGATGCTATATGTTGTATGAAGATGCCAGAACTATATCCGGGTCAGAACTGTGGAATGACCTGCTATTATGATGAGAATACTTATATTAAGTTTGCAGTATTTGCTACACTTGATGAAGAACCAAGGCTGATGTTAAATATAGTTGAAAAAATCGGCGAAGAAGTTATAACACATGAAGGCATAATGGTTGATAACAGCAATCCTTACATATATCTTAAGTGTGAGACGAATTATCTAAGACGTGTATTTTCATATAGTTATAATGAAAAGGACTATAAAAAAGTAGCTGCACTTGACAATGTATATTATCTATGTGATGAAGGCTATAATAAGGGAAAAAGATTTACCGGGGCAATGATAGGTATGTATGCATTTGCTGGAACATATGGAAGCCAGTATACAGATGCTGAAGGAAGACATGGAACAGATGAATATTATGCAGCATTTGATTATTTTAAATATATAGAAAAGTAGATTTAAAATCATATAATGTAAGTAAAATATTGGGAAATGGAGAAATAATATGATAATTAACAGAGATGCAGAATTAGAAAAAATATGTTTTCAAAATTATCAGACATTGATAATATCATGCATAAGAAGGATACATATGCACTTGGATTAAGACTTAATGCGCTTTCTTCTCTTTGCAGGGCATTAAGAACAGAGGAAGCGGTGAGTGCGCTTACAGCTGCACTTGATAAGCTGGAAGCTGATTATTTTACAGGCGATATTAGTGTGGATGGACTTAAGAGCTTTATGCCAGGTACTGCGTTATATACAGCTTATGATTTTACAGGTGATGAAAAGTATAAGAATGCAGCAGTAAAGCTTGCAGAAGGCTTTAAGAATCTTTCAAGAAATGATAAGGGATATTTCAAAGATGAAGATGAAAAGAAGTGTCTTTGCAAGGCATACATGTATGAACCATTTTATATGGCATATGAGACAAAGGATGGCGGAAAAGAGCAGTATAACGATGTTATAGCCCAGTATAATGCAATGAATGATGAGCTTTTTGCAACAGCAAAATATTCAAAGGATACAGATAAGGCTTTAAGAAGTCTTTCAATATATGCAGCAGCACTTATTGATACTATGGAAGTCATGGATCAGATGATATATGAAATATATAGAAAAATGCAGGATTATTATAAAGCATCAGTAAAGGCAGTATTAGAAGCCGGATATGGTGTCGATGGCTTTGAGGATATTGATGATGAAACAGAGCTTATGTTTGCATATGCTGTATTAAAGGGCTGCAGAATGAAGGCTGTTCATACAGAAAAATACGAAGGAACAGTATTAGGTGTATGTGATAAGGTTATGTCTGGTGAGATATTCACAGACGAGGATGATAAGGCTGATGATAATATAGTCAGCATGGCAGCATTAGTATACAGTGAAACAGTCAGAAACAGAGAATATCAGGATTATGGCCGTGGTAAGGGAGGAGCATTATGGAGTTAGTATTAGTAACTAATACAGCAAGAAGTGCTGTTGTAGAATTAACAGAAGCAGGAAAGTATTATTCAGAAAAGGAATATGATATTTACGTAAATGGAGAGCATTTTGCACATACAGATAAGCAGATAACATCATTATATGGTTTTAAGCCGGATACAGAATATGAGATAACTGCGGTGTATGATGGAAAAGAATATGGACCAGTAGTATTTCGTACAGATTATGAGTTTGTTACTCTTAATGTAAGGGACTTTGGAGCATATGGTGATGGAAAACATGATGATACCAATGCCATACAGTGTGCTATTATGGCATCTAAGAAGAATACAAGAGTGCTTGTTCCAGAAGGTACATATAGAATATCAAGTATATTCTTAAAGGATGATCTTACACTTGAGCTTGCTAAGGGAGCTACATTATTAGCTTTTACAGATAGAGAAAAATTCGCAATTCTTCCAGGAATGATTGAGTCATATGATGAAAAGTCAGAATATAATCTTTCTTCATGGGAAGGTAATCCTGTAGATTCATTTGCAGCTATTATATGTGGACTTAATGTTAAGAATGTAACAATAACAGGAGAGGGTACTATAGATGGTGGTACAACACATGATAACTGGTGGAAGAACTGTAAGGTACGTAACATTGCGTGGAGACCTAATCTGTTCTTTATTAATCATTGTGAATATGTAACATTACAGGGAATTACAGTACAGAATTCACCATGCTGGACACTTCATCCATATTTCAGTAATCATCTTAAGTTTATAGATGTTAAGATTAAAGCACCTGCTGATTCACATAACACAGATGGTTTAGACCCTGAAAGCTGTGATGATGTACTTGTACTTGGAACATATATTTCAGTAGGTGATGATTGTATAGCTATTAAGTCAGGAAAGATATACATGGCTGAAAAGTACAATATTCCAACTACTAATATGATAGTAAGACAGTGCTGTATGAGAGATGGACATGGTGCCGTAACAGTTGGTAGTGAGATAGCCGCAGGAGTTATGGATGTCCATATTAAAGATTGTATGTTTATGAATACTGATAGAGGACTTAGGGTTAAGACAAGAAGAGGAAGAGGAAAACGTTCAATTCTTGATGATATTTCATTTGAGAATATCGATATGGATAACGTTATGACACCTTTTGTTGTTAACAGCTTCTACTTCTGTGATCCAGATGGTAAGACAGAATATGTCGGCTCAAGAAAGCCACTTCCAGTAGATGACAGAACACCATCCATAAAGAAATTCGTATTTAAGAATATCAATGCAAAGAACTGTCATGTAGCAGGAACATATATATGTGGTCTTCCAGAAAGCAAGATAGAAGAACTTGTATTTGAAAATATTAATATAACATATGCTGATAATGCAAAGTCTGGAGTTGCTGCCATGATGTTAGGTTGTGATGAGGCAAGCAGACAGGGTATGGTAGTAAGTAATATAAAAAAATCTTAATATTAAAAAATGTACATGTTACCGGCTGCGATGGCGAAGAAATCATCGCTGACAATGTAGATGCAATAGTAAAAGAATAAGCCGGAATGTATGAAAGCAGGTGAGAAAATTGAATCTGAAAGCACCTAAAGGAATAGATGTTGAAAGCTGGTTTATAGAATGTTACAGAAAACATCAGGGACATCCCATGCAGATATTATTAGGTCTTTATAAGGAAATTATCATAAGTTTTCTTGCAGTTGTATTTTCGTTATAAAGCACGCTCCAGTATGGGTGCTCCCAATAGTTACAGCTAATATCATAAATGATATTACAAGCGGTTCACCAGAAACATATCAGAATATACTGATTCAGGCTGTTATAATGGTGGCACTTGTAGCAATGAATGTGCCAATGAATTATATGTATACAAGATATAAATCGTTAGCAACAAGGTATGCAGAAACGGGACTTCGTAAAGCACTTGTACGTAAGCTGCAGCAGCTTTCAATATCATATCATAAGGAAACACAGTCAGGACGATTGCAATCCAAGATTATGAGAGATGTTGAGGCAGTAGAAACGCTGTCAACGCAAATGTTTTTAAGTATACTTAGTATTGCCTTAAATATAGGAATAGCGCTCATGGTAACAGTAAATAAGAGTATGGTTGTATTCATATTCTTTCTTCTTACAACACCAATAGCAGCCGCCACTATGGTATTCTTTAGAAACGTCATGAAGAAAAGAAATACTGAGTTCCGTAAGGAAATGGAAGAAACTTCTGCAAGAGTTATGGAAATGGTAGAACTTATTCCTGTAACGCGTGCACATGCACTTGAAGAAGAGGAAGTGCATAAAATGAGTGGACAGCTTTTTGCAGTTGCAGAAAAAGGATACAGACTTGATGTCATACAGGCACTGTTTGGTTCTGTTGGATGGGCGATATTTCAGGTATTTCAGGTCATATGTCTTGGATTTACAGGTTTTCTTGCCATTAAAGGAACAGTAATGCCAGGTGATATAACACTTTATCAGAGTTATTTTGCAACTATAGTAAGCCAGGTATCATCACTTATGTCGCTGATACCTACTATAGCAAAAGGTATAGAATCAGTGAATTCTATAGGTGAAGTGCTGCTTGAAGAGGATATAGAGCATAACGAAGGAAAAGAAGTTCTTGATGATATAGAAGGAGAATTCGATTTTAAAAATGTTATGTTCAGATATAACAATATAGACAGACCAGTGTTGCATGAGCTTAATCTTCATGTTGATAAAGGTGAAACAATAGCTTTAGTTGGAGAGTCCGGAGCAGGCAAGTCTACAATATTGAATCTTGTTATTGGATTTAACCTTGCTAATAAGGGTGAGGTGCTTGTAGATGGACATGATATGAATAAGATTGATTTAAGATCATATAGAAAACATATAGCAGTTGTTCCGCAGACATCTATACTTTTTTTCAGGTACGATAAGGGATAATATAACATATGGTACAGAAAATGTGGATGATGCTACACTTGATGAAGTAGTAAAAGCTGCTAATCTTACAGATCTTATAGAATCTCTTCCAGATGGACTAGATACTATGGTTGGAGAGCATGGAGGAAAGCTGTCTGGTGGACAAAGACAGAGAATATCCATAGCAAGAGCACTTATTAGAAATCCGAAGGTTATAGTTCTGGATGAGGCAACATCCGCTCTTGACAGTATATCAGAAAAGCTTATTCAGGAAGCTCTTAACAATCTTACAAAGGATAGGACAACATTTATAGTTGCACATAGATTATCAACCATAAAAGATGCAGACAGGATAGCTGTTATAGCTGATGGTCACTGTGTTGAGTATGGCACATATGATGAACTTATGGAACTTAAGGGTGAATTCTATCAGATGAAGAAAATACAATCATAAATTAAAAGCCGTTAACATCAAGTGTGTTAACGGCTTTTTGTAACGTATAAGCTGATTATAACTGTTAGTTGAACTATTAATTATTAGTTTAACTGTTAACTATAGTTATTAATCCAGATTCTTAATGTAGAAATTAACTTTTCCTTAGTATCAGAATCAAGCTTAGATACTAACTGCATAATCTCGTTATCAAGTGCTGTGTTCTGGTAGTTCTTATCAACACTGCCAGCAAGATAATCAAGAGAAACACCAGTAAGTTCTGCATAGTATGAAAGCATTCTTAATGTCATAAGATTACGTCCATTTTCTACGTTACTGATATAACCAGGTGTTACATCGAGAGCCTTTGCTACATCTTCCTGTGTTAATCCCTGAGAAATTCTTAACTTTTTAACTTTTGCTCCTAAATCGCTATCCATAGTAGACCTCCATTAATAATTATAAATTGTTAGTGTTAGTTTTATATAGTATCAGATAGGGGATATACATCACTATAGCAATGTATGATATCTGATATTTTAAAATTAGATGTTACTTTATTACTTCTTGTTAGCTCTGTATCTTGCTGTAGAATCAAGAATCTTCTTACGGATTCTTAAGTGTGTTGGAGTTACTTCAAGTAACTCATCTGTATCAATATAATCAAGTGCCTGTTCAAGACTTAATATCTTAGGTGGTACAAGTCTTAATGCTTCGTCAGCACTAGAAGAACGTGTGTTAGTAAGATGCTTTGTCTTACATACATTAACTTCAATATCTTCTGTTCTTGGGTTCTCACCGATGATCATACCAGCATATACCTTTTCGCCAGGTCCTATGAATAAAGTACCTCTGTCCTGTGCGTTGAAAAGACCATAAGTAACAGCTTCGCCATCCTCATAAGCAATAAGCGAACCAGTTTTTCTGTAAGATATATCACCCTTGTATTCTTCGTAGCCTTCAAAAGAAGTGTTTATAATACCATTTCCCTTAGTATCAGTAAGGAACTCGCCTCTGTAACCGATAAGACCACGAGATGGAATAGAGAACTGAAGTCTTGTATATCCTCCGTTGATAGGAGTCATACCAAGAAGCTCACCCTTTCTCTGGCTTAACTTCTGGATAACAGAACCAGTGAATTCATCTGGAACATCGATATAAGCAAGTTCCATAGGTTCAAGCTTCTTTCCTCTTTCATCTGTATGATAAAGAACTTCTGCCTTACTTACCGCGAATTCATAGCCTTCACGACGCATGTTTTCGATAAGAACTGAAAGATGAAGTTCTCCACGTCCTGATACCTTGAATGAGTTCTCTGAACCAGGATTTTCTTCTACTCTTAAGCTTACATCAGTGTTAAGCTCCTTGAAAAGTCTGTCACGGATATGTCTTGATGTAACAAACTTACCTTCTTTACCAGCAAGAGGACTATCGTTTACCATAAAGTCCATAGAAAGAGTAGGTTCAGATATCTTCTGGAATGGAATAGCAACAGGGTTCTCAACAGAGCAGAGTGTATCACCAATCTTAAGATCTGCAATACCAGATACAGCAACGATGTCGCCGAAGCCAGCTTCATTAACCTCTACCTTGTTAAGTCCGTTGAATGTGTAAAGCTTAGTTACACGGACTCTCTTTCTTAAATCAGGGTCGTGGTGGTTGACAATAGCGACCTCCTGATTAACCTTAATCTTACCATTCTCAATCTTACCTACACCGATACGTCCAACGAATTCGTTGTAATCAATAGTAGATATAAGCATCTGGGTATCAGCATCAGGATCACCCTCTGGTGCTGGAATGTTGTTAATAATACATTCAAATAAAGGCTGCATATCCTTTCTTTCATCGTTAATGTCAGCCATAGCGTAGCCTGACTTAGCAGATGCAAATATAAAAGGACAATCAAGCTGTTCTTCGTTGGCATCAAGATCTATGAATAATTCAAGAATCTCATCTATAACCTCAGTAGGTCTTGCTTCTGGTCTGTCAATCTTGTTAATACATACAATTACAGAAAGATTTAAATCAAGTGCCTTCTGAAGTACGAACTTAGTCTGTGGCATAACGCCTTCAAATGCATCTACTACAAGTACAACACCGTTAACCATCTTTAATACACGTTCAACCTCACCGCCAAAATCAGCATGGCCTGGAGTATCAATGATATTAATCTTAGTGTCTTTATAGTGAATAGCAGTATTCTTTGAGAGTATAGTAATACCTCTTTCACGTTCAATATCGTTAGAATCCATAACACGTTCAGCAACTTCCTGGTTAGCACGGAAAGTACCACTCTGTTTAAGAAGTTCATCTACAAGAGTTGTTTTACCATGGTCAACGTGGGCAATAATAGCGATATTACGAATATCTTCGCGTTTAGTCTTCATTATAGTATCCTTTCATTAATAATCTGCAGCTATAGTGTATCTGGTGTAAGCTTTACATTATATTTACGTAAAGAAATGTATCAGATAACAAATATAGTTACATGAATCAAATAATACATCATATCTACCAACAATATATATTATACACTAGCTGGTTATGATTAGCAACTTTTATATTCTATCACAAAGCTTATAAAATACAATAGTATAAATACTAAAAATATTGTACATTATTTGATACATAATTAATCGGACATTACTATAACACGAAATTATATATAAGTATACCGGTATACATATATGTTTTAAAAAAAATACATAGATTAAAAAAATATCTGAAACATAATAAAAAATGAAAATATTAATTTGCATAAAGCTGTATAAATGTAGTAATATAGCGGTGTTGGAACATAATCTTTACAATTATTAACCCATATATTTAATAATATTTAAAAAAAATAATAATTTGTACACAACTTCTTCAAAAAAAATGTGTAATATTACAGCTGAATTAAACATATACATATGGAGAATAAAAATAAAGCACATGATTGCTTCTATATATCATATTAATCATCAGGAAGCAGTCAAAGAAGGGAGAAATACTTATGCTTGATAAGGTAATTGAAAACAACAGGGTATGCATCATAGGAGAAGTGGTATCAGAATTCACGTTCAGCCACGAAGTATTTGGAGAAGGCTTTTATATTGCCAATGTATCTGTAAACAGACTTAGTGATATGGTGGACATTATTCCGCTTATGATAAGTGAAAGACTTATAGATGTCACTAAAGACTACAGAGGAAGAAAAATAGAGGTGTCAGGTCAGTTCAGATCTTATAACCGCCATGAGGGTGTTAAGAATAAGCTTGTACTTTCTATTTTTGTAAGAGAGTTAAGATTTATAGAAGATGACGAAGTTCCAGAAGAACAGTCAAAATCAAATCAGATATTTCTTGATGGTTATGTATGTAAACCACCTATATATAGAAAGACACCGCTTGGAAGAGAAATCGCTGATATTCTTGTCGCAGTAAACAGACCATATGGAAAGTCTGATTACATACCATGTATTGCATGGGGAAGAAATGCAAGATTTGCAGGTGGTCTTGAAGTAGGAAGCCATCTTCAGATATGTGGAAGAGTACAGTCAAGAGAATATACAAAGAAAATAGGTGAAGAAGAGGTTGAAAAGAGAGTAGCCTATGAAGTGTCTGTAAGCAAGATAGATCTTGTTGAGGATGAAGAATAGATTATGGTTTTGTATGACTATGTACAAAGCATATATAAATAAGAAATAAAAAGTCAGAATGGTTGACAATGATATATACAAGTGTTATATTCATGTTAACTTTTAATTCTACGAAGTAGAGGTCGCACGATTCAATAGTAACTGTACTGATGTCCCCAAGCATATGATGTGCAGCGAAAGGGGAGAGTGCCGAAGCAGATTATGTGGGAAGTTATCTGCTGGGCGTAAGATTAATAATCTTATGACTGTCATTATAGACATGTTTATGTCATATGATGGAGGGCTACGCAAGGATTTCTGATTTTTTGAATGGATTCTTTTAAGCCGGTCTGTCATGGAACCGGCTTTTTTAATGCTGATGAATGAAAATAAACTTTTATTCATTATATCTGGCTTTGGGTGCTACCGGAATAGAATTGAAATAATATAATAATACAACGGATAAACGTTGGAATGGAGGATTTATGTCAATATTTACAGGTGCAGGTGTTGCTATTGTCACACCTATGAAAGCTAATGGAGAGATTAACTATGATAAGCTTGCAGAGCTTCTTGATTTTCAGATTAACAATTCAACAGATGCAATAGTTATCTGCGGAACAACTGGTGAATCTGCAACAATGACAGAAAAAGAGCATGTTGAAGCTATAAGGTTTACAGCAGATTATGTTAAGAAGAGAGTTCCAGTTGTAGCAGGAACAGGCTCTAACTGCACACAGACAGCAGTAGAACTGTCAAAGGAGGCACAGGCAGCTGGTGTTGATGCCTGCCTTGTAGTTACACCATATTATAACAAGGCATCACAGAAGGGCCTTATAGAACACTATACAACAATAGCCAAATCAATCGATCTTCCTATTATCATGTATAACGTTCCAAGCAGAACAGGATGTAATATACTTCCAGAAACAGCAGTTAAGCTTGCAAAGGAAGTTGATAATATAGTAGCTATAAAAGCTGCAACAGGTAATCTTTCACAGGAATCAAAGACAATGATGCTTGCAGAAGGATGTCTTGATATGTATTCTGGCGAGGATGGCCTTATAGTTCCACTTATGTCAATAGGTGCTAAGGGTGTTATATCAGTGTTATCTAATGTAGCTCCTAAGCAGACACATGATATATGTGCAGAATTCTTTGCTGGAAATGTTGAGAAGAGCCGTCAGTTACAGTTTGAGGCGCTTGAGCTTGTAGATGCTTTATTCTGTGAGGTTAACCCTATTCCAGTTAAGACAGCTCTTAATCTTATGGGTATGGAAGTAGGACCACTCAGAATGCCTCTTTGCGAAATGGAGGAAGCTAACCTTAATAAGTTAAAGACAGCACTTAAGAATTATGGACTTATAAAGTAATGTAAGAAGCTATAATTTGGCATATAAAAGAAATGTGCGAACACAAACACTGAAATAATAAAGAAAATAATGTATGGAGGCTATGATAATGACAAGAATTATTATGCATGGCTGTAATGGACATATGGGAAGAGTTATTACAGACCTTGTAAGCAAAGATGATGAATGTAAGATAGTAGCAGGAATTGATCCATTCGACGATGGACATAATGATTATCCAGTATTTGCATCAGTTAATGACTGCGATGTAGAAGCAGATGTCATAATTGACTTTGCAGCAGCAAAGGCAGAAGATGCACTTCTTGATTATTGTGAGGAAAAGCAGATTCCGGTTGTAGTATGTACAACAGGTCTTACAGATGAGCAGATTGAACATGTAAGAAAGACAGCCTGCAAAGTAGCAGTTCTTAAGTCTGCTAATATGTCACTTGGCATTAATATGCTTATGAAGCTTTTACAGGATGCAACTAAGATTCTTGCACCAGCAGGATTTGATGTGGAGATAGTTGAAAAGCATCATAATAAAAAGGTTGATGCACCAAGTGGTACAGCACTTGCACTTGCTGATTCCATAAAGGAAGTGCTTGGTGATGACTACTATTACAAGTATGACAGAAGCCAGGAAAGAGCAGCAAGAGATCCTAAGGAAATAGGTATCAGTGCAGTCCGTGGAGGTACTATTGTAGGTGTTCATGATGTTATCTTCGCAGGGGAAGATGAAGTTATAGAATTCACTCATACAGCATATTCTAAGTCAGTATTCGCTAAGGGTGCGATAGAAGCAGCTAAGTTCCTTGCAGGTAAGAGTGCAGGAATGTATGATATGTCTGATGTTATAGCAGCAAGATAGCATATAAACAATATCAAATAATCAGGTATTGAATTATAAAATTTGCAATAAATAAGTGCCTATTATATTTTAATCATATGATAGACACTTATTTTGCTATGCTCATATTAAATTATTAAGATTTAACGTATAGTATTTAATCTCCTCAGCAACAGTGAACCCCTCTGACTTATAAAGATTAACCGCAGGTATATTAGTGCCTGAAACATGAAGAATAAGAGGAAGTTTATGATAATTGCTTTTATTTTCCAATCTTTTATGAATTCTGATAATAAATGTCTGGCATAACCGCATTTTCTCATATCAGGAGCAGTCCATACATCATGTATACATATGTGTGTATCGAAGATGTCGAATGCAACTGATGATATAAGCTCGTCAGATGTATTTGATACAAGCTGATATTCGTCATCATATTTTAACAGTTCCAAGGTATCAGGAAGAGAGGAAAGAGCAGCATCTGTATATTCCTGTGTGTTGTGCAAAGACATAAGATAATCACTATAGGCATATTTTATATTAATAGTGCCAGCATTGGAACTATCAATGAAATTATCTTTTATAGATGCGATATATCTTATATTATTATTGTTAATCTTGCTATTCTTATTGCAGTTGTTATGACTATCAGATATAGAACTGATTGTATTAATAGTATTAATAAGTGCCTGAAATAATCTTATAAAAATATGCTGGCGTCTGTATTCAGGAGCAACCATTGCAGTGATTTCTATAGTTGTATTATCTGGTATATTGCCTGTTGTATTATTTAGCTCAGGTTTTAAACAGGAAATAAAGCCGACAAGAGAGTGGGAATCACTTGAAAAAGCGGCAAGCTGTATTAAATCATCTGCTGTATATTCGTCAAAATATGGTTCGTAGCCGCATAGTCTGGAAAGTTTTAATACATCATCATATGAGAATACATTTTCTATACTGATATTAGAATTGGTAATATTATCGGCATATGCGTTATTATAAATATTTGAATTGTTGTTGTGCTTAAGGCTGCAAGCTTTATGATTTACTGACATTGTTTGATCCCCTTGGCTGGCGTTATTGTTTATTATTTGTATATCATTTAGATGACATTGATTCGTTATTGTTCATAGTGGCTGAATTTTGAACAGTAACGCAATTTGTTAATATGATGTAAATTTTATTCGAAAAAATATTGTAGCAAATTAAAAGATAATGTACAATAATAGTTAATATTTGTTTTATATTTACAAGCAGATACGAATAAACAGCTATATTTCACAGC
>ENA-OQOA01000625-OQOA01000625.1-human-gut-metagenome-genome-assembly--contig:-NODE-625-length-14434-cov-3.277556_pt1 | contig 14434 bp, 9 predicted proteins | sample MGYA00242633_ERZ504888 | MGnify/ENA primary metagenome ERZ504888 (study PRJEB26092, sample SAMD00036372) | human gut metagenome | host: Homo sapiens | study: EMG produced TPA metagenomics assembly of... | reverse complement strand
CCGCTTTCAGCTTATTCGTCACATCAAAAGCAAAAGAAGTATATCCGCAATCATGACGCCCCAGTTCGTTCCCGTTGAGCCAAACTTCAGCCGATGACCATACACCACCGAAATGCAACAAGATACGTTTGTCTTTCCAATCCTGAGGAATTGTAAACTCCCTCACATAAAATCCCTCACCGGCTTGATTATCCTTGAATCCTCGATAAACCGGTTCTTCATATCCCAACAAGGCCCAATTGGATGGAACAGGAGTTGACTTAAATTTGTTTTTAGCAAAATCAGACGTATAAAACCTTTCCAAACGGTCCGCCTCCTTTTGATTAGCGGCAAATGCAAATTGCCATGTACCGCTTAAATTAATCCGTTCCTGAGCCAACACCCCCAGGCTGCTCAATGACAGAAACGATGAAATAAAAATAGTACGTAAATTCATAAAGTATAATATTTTAGTGTTTTGTTCCTGATTGATATGTAAACGCATTTTCCTGTTACTGACACTGTCGGTACACCAAATTCAATTGCTCCATAATACCCGAAGGCACAAGTTTATCAGTCGGAGTAGCTATTTGAGGATAAGCATAAGTAAACCTCTCGGATTCAGGAAGTGAGGCATCCCCAATCATACGGTTCATCAATGAATTAACCACCTCTATTTTTAGATTATTTTACCCTCATGGACATAAGAGGTTATATCAGCCTCCCAAGGAGAGCACCATACAGTAACGACTTCTTTTCCATTTTACCCAGACACGCGCTAAGGAACCTAAGCGAGGAAAACGAAGCAGTAACCGTTCATTTTGAGCAGGCATCGCCAGATTTAATTCTTTATGATAAACCACCGTGCCTGAATAATAACGGATACCTGTATCGGCATGCACTGTCCAATCTATCAATTCGTCAAAAACGACTTTCCCGGGACCACCCCAGCGAGGATCAAAATAAACATTCCAACTACCCTCAATCGGAGTAATTGTTTCTTGTACATCCGCTATTCTCGGCAATAAACCGGTTGCCTGATTATTTGAAGTCACTATAAATCCAGACTCACGAGGAGCCAAAGTCAAGTTCAACAACATACCTTTTTCTCCGGATGCTTTTACAGGTATCATATAACGTTGCCCAGTCACAGCATCCCAATATTCCGCCTGTCGGGCATCCGTACGCAACCGGATAGTATCATGAAAAGCTCTGTCACTATGATTATTCAAAAAATACACATCGGCATCCGATAAACGACGATGAACAAAATAAACTTTATCCTTCGCTGTATTACCACTTTTTATTGCTATATCAGGACGAATATTTTCATATTTCAAAACCTCCGACAATGGAATATTTTCATAAATTTTCCCCTTACCGACTTTACGGATCTGTGATACAGTAGTCAACTCTCCCCACAACTCATCAACCAATGCTCGATATTCTTCCGATTCCGCTTTATCTTTCAAGGAATCGGAACCATCCGGACGTGGCCCACAAACGATGACACCTCCTTTAACTAAACCAGCTATATGACGCAACACATGCAAGGGCATATCATTATTACGCTGAATCACCAATAAACTATAACTAATTCCTGTCGGTAAGGTCAACCGACCATCCACAGCCATCGTACGCCCTACTAATGCCTCAGCTGTACAAACATCAAAATCATAACCTTCGGGGATTTCAGGAAGGCGATAAGTTACCAATTTCACCGGCGGATTCTGTCCCAAATACACACATATATCGACAACAGGCACTCCTTTACGCATCAATGCGGAACAACGTGCCTGATAATCCCAGAACGGGCGGCTATATTCCCAGTAAGTATTGTTCCTGTTCAGACAATAATGCTTGCCGCCAGCCGTACTACCCGGATATTTATCAATCCAAGGCTGATAAGCAGACGCACATAACACAAATTCATTCACTCCAAAAGCATAAGCATAATCCGCCGAATTTTTCTGATCTGCAAAACAGTGATAATAACGGCTGCCGGTAAAAGCTTCCGCTGAAGCAATAGGCTTTCCGTAAAAATGAGCGGCAGATGAAGTTTCCTTCACATCATACCCTCCATCAGGATGTGAAGTCCAGAATTCACCTTGTGGTTTATTAACACGTCCTTTTGCCTGAAGATTATCCGCCACCAGGCTCAATCCGTTCCCCACAGCCTGTGCTGTCAGATTCACTCCCGCCTTATCACTTAATTTTTGCAACGTGCCGTAATAATTATCAGAAATCATATCAGCCATTGTACGGCGCATATCATATAGGAAACCGTCACTTTGAGACACCGAACCTACGATATATCCCATCATAGCCGGCAGATAACAACGCATATCATACCCTTTTCGATGTAAAAACTCCTGTTCAAACCCCGGAGTCCAATTTTGCGAACCGGCCTCATGACTATCCATGGTGACTCCTGCAGGCAAACAACCGATAGCAGCTAAAGAATCCAAAATAGGTTTGGTATAATTTTCCCATTGAACCGTCACCGCTTCTACCGACATTTTATCACATTCCAATCCCATTAAATTGGCACGCCCATGTCTCAACGGACCGCCAGTAGGCTCATGAGCAAAACGCATAATCACCCATTCTCCTGCCGGAACCTCCCACTCCAACTTCCCCTCAGAATCCATTTTATCTGTAAGGTCTACTATTTTTTCCGGGTCTATCGTCTCTTCGCCCTCATAAGGTGGTGTTAGATTTCTCTGAATATATTCAGAATAGAGTGCGGCACGTTCTTCCCATTGGTCCATTCGTGCACGTGAAGAAAGAGAAAAATTTCCTATCACCAAATCCGGACGAGTATCTTTAGGAAGATACCAATCGTGAAAATTCAGACGAAAATAACGAGCTTTTACTGCCGGGAATGAAATGTTTTTGAATCCAACGATTACTCGGAGTCTGATAAATAGGTTTCAAATCACAAACCCTCTCATAATTAATACCATCATTGGAAACCTCCAACTGTCCTATATCTGGTAATTTTTGGTACCCCAAGCCATAAAAACTCTCAGCCGGATGCCCGGGAGGATTCATAGCCCCTGTAGAAGATTTTGCCCCACGTGGACGAACCTGATAGCTGATGCTGCGAGCGGTAAAATCCTCACCAAAATCAAGATTCACCAAAACAGATTCTCCTACAGCACGTGCAGGAATTGTAACGAGTGTACCATCTGGCTGAAATAATGATTTACCCCAAATATGAGAAGGGGTTGTCGTTATACGAGGACGGCGGTGGTAACTTGTTTCCCAATTCTGTCGGGTAGCAGGAAAAGCTAGTACCGCCACATCCCAACATTCATCTTTTCCGGGCTTGGAAAGTATAGCAGAGAAATGTTGGTCACCGCTGACAAGAGTATCACTGGCTATGAGACGTTGCATCCCCAACCTTTTAGTAATCCAAGGACCTCCTGCTACAAAACCATTAGAAAGATTCACTTCAAAGGAAAGTCCGATACGTTTGGCTTCAGATGCTGCAAAGCGCAACATATCCCACCATGCCGGAGATAATGCAGGCAACGCATTCTCCGCCTTTCCATGAACCTGGTCGTAATATACCACCCCTCCAATTCCGGCACGCTTGTAAGCTTCCAAATCTGCGGTTATACCTTCACGAGTTGTTTCTGTCTCTCCATGAAACCACCAAACTTTAGTACGGGTGGAATCTACAGGATGAGAAAACTCCTCCCAAGCCTTTTCTTTGGTGGTCATATCGGTTATCGGATGCGAAAGAGAACAAGCCCCTCCCATTACAGCACAACCTATTAAAACTGTATTTAGGAATTTCACAGATAAAATACGATCATAAAGACTTTTGAACATCTTGTTGTTTTCCATTGCCAATCAATTAAAGTTTTATAATTTATTCCATGCAAAAGTAGAGGGGGATTCCATATTACACAATAGCTATTCTATTGACATACAAACATAAAGCATGGAGATTTTTCCTTTAATATGGAAAAATCTCCATGCTCTTTAAAATTAGACAAACTGGCCAATGAAAAGTAAGCTATCTTCATAGACCAAGTAAGTTAAGTTACTTCGGCATTTAAGTTGACTTACCCCGGGGTAAATAAGTTAAGTTACTTTTCTTTTCATAGACACCTAACCTTTTCTCAAAGCCTTATCCGCCCCTACATCAACACCCTTCCATGCCTTCAGGTTTAGTCCATTCACTATAAGGCTCAGTCCAGAAAGGATGATTTGCCGGAAGTCCCAATGGCAAAAAGACCGCTGTACACATATACAGACTGCCTGTATTTATATAAGGTTCGGACATATTTATCTGACTGCCTGAAAAGCCAATTTTCAGCCACCCGTTTTCATCAAAAGTACCGGGCATAGATATCTGCCTCTGCATAACAGCTGTCAGAGCAGAACGGATCTGTCCTTTGGAAAGAGACTGAGGAATCTTGTCCAACAAAGCAATTTGAGAAAGCGCATGAAAAGCGCCAAAAACGATACACGATAGAACGGCCCACTACAGGATAAGTGGCTTCCGGAGAGATCATCCGTTCAAGCTGGGCAGCCATTCGTTGTTGACGAACCAATTGGCGTTCCAAGAACTCAGCACGCTCCAATCCATGCTTTTTCATGACATACAATACATCCGTCAACATCGGATGGATGACCAAACTGTTATAATAATCCAGATGCAATTCTGCCCCATCTCCATACCAGGCATCTCCTTTATACCATTCATCAATGAAACGGTTTACACCATAATATAATCTCTGACTATCATATTCCCCCGTAAATTCCAACAAGGCCGCTTCTACCATCGAAGCGAAAAGCAACCAATTACTCTCATTAGGCTTTATGCCACGCGTTCTTTTCAACTCATACACCAGTTTTTTTTGAATATCCACATCCAGATTTCCCCAAAGTTGTCTGGGAGCTCTCAACAAACCTTGTACAAGAAAAGCCGCATCTACCAAGGGCTGGGAATGACGGTTATCAAACATCAAATAATCAGCTGATTGCGGATCGACAGCCTGTTTCAGTCCTTTAACCACCAGTTGAATATACCTTTCTCTTAACTTTCCTTCCTGAGTATCATCAGGTCCCAGTTCCAGCCAAGGAGCAATACCGCAAACGGTTCTTCCTACCGCTTCCAGATAGGAAACACTTCTACGTAAAGGTTCATCAGACAGTGACTCAAACGGCATATTCTTTTTCAACGTGCCCTGACTGAGATTGACCAACACAGGATCAGCAATCCTTGTTAAAGTCTGCACCCAGTACATACGGTCCTCACTACCTGTAGGCTGAGCATACAGTTTTCCACACAAAAAATAAACAAAAAGCAATCAACAAACAATTCCTAGTTCTCATTCTGTAGTTTTTTTAAGCGTAACAAAGCCTCGACATAATAATAATCTGCATAAGACAGGGGAACATCTACTTCCGAATTCTTATTATAATTTTCCCACACTATGCTTCAAGATAAAACCTCCGTTGGTTTCCGGTTCGGCAAGGTACTCCGGAGAGGACAAAGAACGAATCTGCATTTCTGCCAGCTCCAGCCAATCCGCTCCTTCCTTACTTTTATCCAGCTGACTCAGTTCAATAAGTCCCGATGCCATAACAGCAGCGGCGGATGCATCCCGGGGAGCAGCAGGAATATCCGGTGCGTCAAAATCCCAATAAGGTATTTTATCGTCCGGCAAATTGGGATGATTCTTAATATAAGAAGCTACTTTCCGCGCCTGTTCCAAATATTCGGTCTTTCCGGTCTCCCTGTACATCATGGTATAGCCATACAGTGCCCATGCCTGTCCTCTGGCCCATGCCGAATTGTCGGCGTACCCCTGATGAGTACCTTTAAAATGTGGTTGTCCGGAAAGCGTATCATAAGAAACTACATGATAACAACTATAATCATCTCTAAAAATGATGTCGAAGAGTGGTCTGTGCATGACTGTCAGCCATATTCATCAAACTTTTTCCCCCGTTGTCTTAGCAAGAAAAACAAAAATTCCAGATTCATCATATTATCAATAATGACGGGAAACTGCCATTTTTCATTTGAATTCCACGATTTGATAGCTTTTACCCGCTCATCATAACGAGTTGCCAAGGATTCCGCTCCTACAGTCATCACCTCTAAATAATGAGGATTCTTTGCCAACCGATATCCGTTTCCGAAGCTACAATATAACATAAACCCTAAATCATGGGTGGTGGTCATATCCTTGGCAGACTCCACCCGTTCTGTATATAGTTCCGCATATCTTTTCAGTTCATCCGTAGGCGTATTCTCATACAAATACCATAACACTCCCGGGAAAAAGCCGGAAATCCATGCCCGGTAATCGGATGTTTTCAGTTCACCACCCTCATAAGTCCGTGGAAGCCTTCCTTTCTGATTTTCCACTTCCTTCGCTAAAAAGACAGCTTGCCGTTTGGAAACCTCCAGCCCTCTTTCTATTACTTCAGCCATGGGCTCCCTTGTTTCACATGAAACGAGAAAAAGCCCCCAAACAGCTATCAACCCTATGAATATATTTTTCATAAAAAGATATTTTATAATTGATGTAAATATAGACGTATTTTCTAATTTCTGAAATTACTGATTCAAAGTTTCTAAAAATTCCACCTCAACTATCCGGAGTTCATTGTGTACCTTCTTGCCTCCTTCAGCTTTGAAAAGATCAAGCTCTCCGGCCTTGGGTTCCACAACTTCTATGATTTGGCCGAATGCATCGGAATCCTGAGTAGCCCCCTTCAAACGGATGGTTATCTCATCAGAACGTACCGGACGGTCAATCATCAAATGAACATATCCCAAACTTTTCTCCGTGTTCCCGCTCCAAATCAAGTGTTCTCCGGCATATACTTCAAGCGGATAAGAACGCTGCCTCCATCCGGTCAGTTTGATACAGATATCATCTATTTCCGCACGCCTTTCCAATTTATATGTAATCCAGGCGGTGTTCAACCTGCCATCATTTTTCCACTCGCTCAATTCGTTGTCATCAAAACTTTTCCCTGCATCCCTTTGATTTGTTCCGGCTGTAACATCAGCCACTCTGACATCAACTTTGGTCTCTTTATAAGAGGGCGAGGACGGAGTTTCACCACGGTCAAAGCGGCTAGGCAACCCAACGGAAGGGAAAAAGGTACTTAAGCCATTTTTAACTTCTACCGGCTGCGTACTGAAAGCTATTTCTTCTGAAGCCAACCCTTCCGCAGCCACCTTCAGCACCACATTTCCCGGTTGCGTTGTCGAGCGGATCATCACTCGTGTTATACCACATTCCACAGGAAGTTCTTTTGCCAACACATAATTATCTGCCGCCTGTGCTATTCCTCCTCTCCATTCAGCCGGGCCTTGTAAATCAAACTTTATCTTATGATTAGCTAACGGGCATCGTTCTCCATTGCCATCCACCACTTCCACCTGCACCATAGCTATATCAGCGCCGTCGGCAAAGACGCCTTGCGGACTATGCATCAAGGTCAGTTTTAACCGTTCAGGCTCTCCAACGGTTTGAAGAGAATGACGGCTCAATTCTTTATGCTGTTCATCGTAAGATATGGCTTCAATCGTCCCTTTCTCCCATTGCACAGAATCAAAAGTAAACAAGAACCGATAATCCTGTCTGCCGAAACCTTTGGATTTTCCATTTACAAACAGTTCCACTGCATCTCCCGATGAAACCACATAAACAGGTTTTCTCACATCCGGAGTATAATTCCAATGACCAATAATATGAGTATGATAGTTTTCCACATCCACCCATCCGTCCCACATTACCTTGTGTGCAAAGAAGCCATCCTTAGGGATTCTCAACGGATCCACCACACCGCTCCGGCGATAATTCTCGGCACCACGTCCATAAGTCTGCGTATCGGAAAACACAATCTTCGCACCTCCTGAATTGACACGCCGGCCTGTTCCGGGACGCTCACGCCACAAATCATACCAACGTCGGACAAATTCCACAGCCAGCCTGTCCTGATTCTGATTATATGCTCCGGCATCCTGTCCTTTGTGCAAAGGACCATCTCCCTGTTTATGAAACGGATAACTATATTCGTCCCAATATTTACGCAGCCCCTCATCACGACAATATTCAGTCTGAATCATAGGATGATGTTCACTTTTATTCACATAAAGCATTTCACCACCATATTCAGCCTCACGAATATCCAGCATCTCCCGGGAACCTATCGCCCTTCCTCCGTACGGATCATACTGATCCCGTATGGCAATCATCTCAACCATGTGCTCACGGCTGATTGATTCATTTCCCGATTCATAAAATAAAATACTCGGATTATTACGCATATAAATAATGACATCCCTCATCAACTCTTTCCGTTGTTCCCAACGTCTGCCGGTCGCATCTTTTTCCGCATCTCCTGCAGGCAACATCTGTATCACCCCCACACGGTCACAAGATTCCACATCCTGTTTCCAGGGAGTGACATGCATCCACCGAAAAAGATTGGCATTATGCTCAATCATTAATCCGTTAGAGTAGTCACTCATCCAAGGCGGTACAGACATTCCTACTCCCGGCCATTCATTACTGGACCGTTGCGCATATCCCTTCAACTGCAACACACGGTCATTGAGCCACACTTTTCCTTCTCCAAAACGAGTCTTGCGGAAACCTGTCCTGGTAACAACTTCATCCACTGGACGGCCATTCACCAACAGGGTAGTACTTCACATCATATAAACTAGCCACTAGCCCCAACTCCAAAAATGAAGATCTTTTAACGGTGCAGAAGCTTTCAATACAACTGTTTCTCCGGACTGCATTGTCGTCGGTTGTCCCCGGAATGTACTGACCTTTTTCCATCATAATCATAAATGCTCACCTCATAATCCACATGAACGGACTTGCCATACTCATTCCGCACCTGTGACTCTGCATGAACAACCGCCTCACGGGTCTTTACCTTAATATCGGATGCATAGATGTAAGTCCCTGTAGTCTGTAAATTACTGTATAGAGGCAAGGTCTGGTATAATTTATCAGTAATGTGCAACCATACATTTTTAGGTACTCCTCCATAATTGGCATTGAAATTTCTATCATTCCACTGGAACAAACTTCCAGTCGAACGCTCCTTATACCTCCAGTCATTGTCTGTTCGGAGAGCAATCACATTCTCTCCACCAAAATTCAGAAACGGAGTCAGATCAAAGCCTACCGCCATCACCCCATTTTCATGCAATCCTATATGCTTGCCGTTCAAATAGAAATCCGCCGCCTGCCGTACTCCCTCAAACTCAATAAAGACCTTCTTCCCTTTTGCAGTCTTAGGGAGCCTGAAATGTTTTCTATACCAGGCTATAGTATCCGTCATTCCCCATATATGTACTTTAAATGCCTCATCTTCATTAAAAGCCCGGGGCAAAGTAATTTTTTTCCAGTTTTCATCGGAAAAATCCGTTCTTTCCGCCCCCGGCGTATCTCCGATATAAAGCAACCATCCAGGGTTGAAATTATATTTCTCACGGTTATTGCTCTGTCCGGATACGGGAAAAAGCAAAAGCATACATAATAAAATAAGTAAATTCTGTCTGTTCATGGTATTATTCATTGATTTATCAACAGCAAATGTAGAAAATCCACCTTGATACAAACCGCTCCCACGTTTCAAGATGTGGAACAAATGTTGCAAGATACGACTACAGAGTAGCTATCGGGAAATCCTGAACCAGTCGATATCAATAAATCCTTTGCGACCGGTCTTATTTGGATCAACGGCAAAAAATCCTATTTTTGAACCTATCCAACGTCCTTTGCCCATAGCATACTCGCCACCAGCCTTCTTCCATTTCTTTCCATCAATGCTGTAGGCATAGTTCACCTTGCTGTCTTTTATACTCATGCGTAGGTACACATCCTTTATATGCATCTCCGCAGGACGTCCCTTACGTGGAGTTCCTTTTTGTGTGGGTTTCAAGGTATCCACAGTTAACACCTCATCAGTCAAGTAAGTACGCATGGCATTCGGATTATGGCGTATCTGTAACTCGTAACCGTCCTCGGTACGTTGCAGACCCACAGACGAATATTCGGCCGACATACAGACAAGACCAACATACTGGTCTGAATTACGCGAACAAAAACTCAGCTTTGTGGTAGCTGTAAATTCATCAGCCGGTATTTTCTGTAATAGCATATTCGGTACATACCACAGATTACTGACATCTCCAAGCTCAGGTAATGCATACGTAAACAGGCGGAAAAACCCCATACTTGTAGCTTGCCCGTAACTTTCTTTATAATCATTTTGCCATTGCCACTGCATACCAAGTTTTGATGAATCAAACTCATCAGTCTCCACAGGATTAACTATAGTCTTACTATCTGATTTCGGCTTACGGAATTTCCAGTAAGGCTCACCAGCATTCCCCATAACAGGCCATCCACTACTCCAATCGACAGGTTGTAAATGACACACGCGGCCATAAGGACCTTTATCCTGAAAATGTATAAACCAGTCTTCACCATATTTTGTATGTATCCATCCACCTTGATGAGGTCCATTCATCGTGGTTTTTCCGCGTTCCAATACACGTTTCCATTCATATGGACCATAAGGCGATTTACTGCGCATAGCCAACTGCCAGCCTCCAGCTACACCACCGGCAGGACAAAGAATCCAATACCAGCCGTCACGCTTATAAAACTTAGGCCCTTCGGTAGTAACATTGCCTGTAGCATCACCATCGAATACAATACATGGCTCACCTATGGCGCGTGTACCATCAGCAGACAATTCACGTACAGTAAGCACACCATTAAAACCTATACGACTGTTAGCCCATCCATTGACAAGATAACAACGACCATCCTCATCCCACAACGGAGTCGTATCGATATACCCGAGACCTTCAACCACCATCACCGGTTTTTCCCATTCACCTGCAGGATCTTTGGTTTTCACCATAAAAATACCCCGATCGGGATCTCCCCAATAGATATAGAATTCGCCTGAATGATATCTTATACTCGGAGCATATATACCCATACCATGTTGTGTGCGCACAGAATCAGGAAACTGGCTACGCAAGGCGTGACCTATTATCTCCCAATTAACAAGGTCTTTACTGTGTAAAATAGGTAGCCCGGGCATACAGTTAAAAGAACTGGCTGTAAGATAATAATCATCGCCTACAGCTACCACATCGGGATCACTATAATCAGCATTTATCACAGGATTGGTATAGGTACCGTCCCCATTGTCGGGAGACCATACTTCTGAACAATACTGTGCGCTCACACTCAACGAGCAGACTAACGATAAAACAACAAAATACATTTCATATCCAACAAATCGTTTTAATTAATTATTGGTTCATATTCTTTATAGGTTGTAAAAGTAGAAAACACTCTTCGATACAAACCGTTCACACGTTGCAAGATATGGAACAAATGTTGCAAAATAAAACAACAGAGCCCGTTATAAGCTTATTTATATTGTGTAGGCAATACCCCAAACAGTTTCTTGAATGATTTTGTGAAATAACTAGGTGTATTAAAACCAACCTTATCAGCTATCTCAGCAATGGAAAGACCTCCCTCTTTCAATAATTCCGCAGCTTTACGAAGACGTACATTCTTCACAAAATCAGAAGGCGAACTTCCGGTGATAGATGTAATCTTCCGGTAAAGAGTGGCACGACTCATGCACATATCCCTACTTAAATCTTCTATGGAATATTCAGGATTACTAAGGTTCTTCTCAACCATGTCCAATGCCTTTTTTATTAATTGCTCATCAGATGCTGAAATAGAATTCGCTTCTACTTTTCCTTCTTTCGGCAATGGATCTATCTCATGCCTTTGTTCCGGATTTTGTTCCAGTGGCAGAACAGTCTGTGCAACAATGGGCTTCCGTAATTTCATATACATCCGGCCCAATCCCCAAACAACCGATAAAACAACAAGTACATAAAACAAATACGCCCAACCTGTTTCATACCAAGCAGGCAGACACTGGATCATAACCGTCAATGTACTCTTACTCCACAGTCCGTTTTCATCTGTAGCACGAACTTCCAGTTCAAATTCCCCCTTTGACAAATCAGACAAGCCGATACTATTTTTCCCTGCCGGCAAGGTCACCCACTTATCGTTTCTTTGTTTATAACGATAAGCATATCTTACCTTATTTGTATTCAAATGATCAAAAGTTGAAAAAACAATTCCACATTCCTCTCGTGAGGGGACAGTCTTATTTTCTCTTGATTATCCACTCCTATTTCAGAGAGGTTATTCATTTTGATGGATGTCAAACGCACCACGGGCTCAGGTATCCTCCTCTTTTTTTCGTTATAGTGAGGAAAAGTCACAATTCCACCTCGTCCACCCACGCTCATTTCTCCCCGAGGGCCTTTATACAATGATTGGAAATCTTCCAAATTTATCCAAGAATCAGTACAAGACATCATATTAAAGATATGTGTTCCGGGATGATAGACCATCACCCGCTGTGATGTAAGAATCCAAAGATTCCCATTGTCATCCGACTTTATATCCAAAACAGCATCCCCTGTCAATCCACAATCTTTTGTCCGGGAAATAAAATCATTCGTATCCGGAGAATAACTATACACGTTACCCTGTTTAGTACCCACCCAAAGATTGTTGTCCGGAGCGACAGTCAATACCGAATAATTTTCTCCAGTATCCTTTATTTGCAACCGACTTTCTCCGGAAATTCTCCACAACCCTCTACTTTCAGTTGCAAAATAAACAACTCCTTCATTAGACGAAACGATAGCATTTATAAAACTAACATCATCACAAACTGTAGTCAATCGGTCTTCCTCCAAGCTATACCGAAATAAATGGTAAGTAGTCCCTATCCAAAGATTTCCATGGTGGTCATCATGCAAAGCACGGATACGCTCACCTTGTTTAATGGGTATGGCACATACGATGGATTCAAAAAGCCGGTTCTCCTTATACCGAATTAAAATTACCGAATGATCCCTTACCATATAGAGTCCCTCTCTGTCCGATGGCCTCTCAAAGAAAAAAGAGAGCTCCCTGTCATTCTCAACAACAGATATACGATCTCTCTGGGGATCATAAGCATATAGTCCCAATTTCTTTTGCCTGATCCAATAATAATTTTTCTCTTGAGAAAACTGCATAGGAGACGCGATTACCCCCAAATTTTGCTTTACCCCTTCCATAGACAAAGGAAGCACTTCATTAGGAAGAAAAGAAATAATGAAAGAAGAAAGGATAATAACCTGTCACCCATAAGTTTCCGGATTGATCGGAAAGAATCTTTGTGAGGATTTTCCTGTCAGCTGATAATAAACGAGAGAGATCTACCTTATCCAAAGATGCATCGGCCGTTATTTTATAGGCATATAAATTATCTGCCGCAGTCACCCACAAATATCCCTTAACAGAATCTTGTATGATATGATGAAGCTTTCGGGTATCGGAGTTAGAAGACGCATTATCCACTGTTTGCAATCCAAACATTTTGTCTGTATCCTGTGCCTTGGGATCAAAACGTACAATACCTTTTCCCCAAGTAGTAACCCAATAATACGGGGTGTTATGATCTTCCGTCATGCTTGTGGGATACTCTTCATAGGGCCAAGGATATGAAATAAAAGAGTCCTTTACCTTATCATAGCAAAAAAGCCCACCTTTTGCTTGAGTTACCCAAACTTTCTTTTTCTTATCCTCATAAATAGAATTGACGGTATTCTCCTGTCCTTTCCATGTAAGAATGTATTTTCCAGTTCTTTCCCCTAACGCATTGTATCGAAACAAGTGCCTGTTAGTCGAAATCCAGATCATACCATCAGACGTCGCTGTCATTGTAGTTATAGTCCAACTCTTTATCGTTTCATCAGCAAGTGCCCTTATCTCATAATCTGTTTTTGACAAAATATAGACACCACGCTTCGTTCCAAACCATATTTTCCCTTCACTGTCTTCAGTAATACACGTCACACTGTTGTTTTCCAAGACTCCCGGATTCTTGAAATCAGAACGGAATACTTTCACTGTATACCCATCATCACGGCACAAGCCTCCCCCCTCAGTACCATACCACATATATCCTTCCGAATCCTGGAAGATACAAAGCAATTCTTTGGTCGGCAACTGTTCCGAATTAGGAAGATTTCTTATTATCATATCAAATGCTTTGACCGGAACGGCATTTATCCGCACAGTCAATAACAAAATAATGATTGGTAATAATATCCTTCCTATGTTTTTCTATATTCTTCACGCAAGTACTCCTGTTAAAAACAAACGAATACAAAGCTAGGAAGAAATTCAAGAATTTGCAACTTGTCGGTTTAATTAAGTAGATTAAGAATGACTTAAAAAAGAAGAATATGGCTCTTGAACAGACATTTTTTCCTATTCAACGCTCAGTCTTTCAACCGGAAGCAGTACCCGCCCTGTTTTCTCTGTACCAGTAGTTTGTT
>ENA-OQOA01000624-OQOA01000624.1-human-gut-metagenome-genome-assembly--contig:-NODE-624-length-14479-cov-2.825321_pt1 | contig 14479 bp, 22 predicted proteins | sample MGYA00242633_ERZ504888 | MGnify/ENA primary metagenome ERZ504888 (study PRJEB26092, sample SAMD00036372) | human gut metagenome | host: Homo sapiens | study: EMG produced TPA metagenomics assembly of... | reverse complement strand
ATCATCGCTCCCCCATGCACATACATCTGTCGAATACCCACATGACGTTGAATAATAATATGTTTTAACTATTTTCTCATCATAATATACAGCCCTTCCTTTTGTTTCATCTACAGCCTTATCAGCATCTTCATTTCTATAAGTGTTATTGTAAACCTGGAATGCTACACTATCATCAACATGTGCACCATACTCACCGTAATAATTGTTTTCAAGCTGTGTATATGCATAGCTTCTGGCACATACTGCCTGACACTTAAGGGCATTTACTCCATATGATACCGGCATCTCACTTGGAACAACACATTTTAAATACTCTTCTATATCAAGCTCATTAATAACAGCTATTCCCTCCTCATATAACGCAAGCTCTATAGTACCGCTATACTCTGGTCTGCCCTGGCCTCTCTTAACTGACTCTATACATATAGTTCCACCATCTGTACATAATTTTTATTCTTCCTGTGGTGAATCTTTCATCATTCTTATCAATAACGATATGTTCTCCCTGCATGATGTCAATAACATTATCATCATAAGAAACATGTATGACCGAATCAGAAACAAATTCTACAGAATCATGAAAAAGCTGTTTATAGCCTGACGTCTTAAGCATTACTCTGATGTTTGTCTGGACAAGCTTCCTTCCCTTTACCGCGCCACATATTTTCCCCTGCGCCACAACAAAATCCTCAAGAGAATACCCTACAATTATAGAATCATAACCACTCACTTTATCGCCCTGTGTAATATCATATATCATAAAATTACTATCGGCAGGAACTTTTCCGTAACCTTCTATTTCAATATAGCTGTCATTAAAGGATAGTACTTTACCGCTTATCTTATCATCCTTTATATCTATTCCTTTAAGCTTCCCATTACTTATATCTATATCTGCAAGACTATTCTCAATAAAGCCCTCCACTTTATGTACTTTATATTTTTTAATCATTCCATATACATTGACAGTTACATATCCATTTTCATAAGTCTTAAGCAGCACATTCCTGTACTTAACATCATCTGATATTTTATCAACAACACATAAAAGCCTGTTTTGTCTTACAAGAGCCTCAATCGTTGTATCTACATATGGCTGTATAATAACACCGTCATATATATATGTGCCTTTAGTTGTACACACTGTCCACTCTTCACTTACATTATCTGATGGCACTCCTGACACACCCATCTGCTTAAGTTCTATTTCATCTCCATACTTAAAATACTTGCAAAGATTTTGAAAGCATCTTATAAAAACATCATTTTTTACAGGTCGGTTATCATTTTCTATATCTATATATGATTCTATCCCCTCAGACTTAAAACAATCAATATCTGCATTTATTCTACGAGCCAGCATACTTACATCTTTATATTTGACATAACTGTTAGGATTTGCAGCGTTCATGTATCCATTTATGTTGACATACTCCATATAAGTCTTGTACCATTCCATATCATTGGAAAACGCATCACAATCATCTATCTGTGCATATGATATCATCTTTGCAGCCTGTGCATATGTTATATAATCCTGATTGCGGCTGTTATCTGTCAGATATGTCCTTAGGACAATGGATGCAACAGCTAGTCAAGTATTATTATGCCATGCATTATTATATCCGTTTTCTGATAACAACCGTCTTAACCATACCAGAAGCTATACCTTTCATTAACTATTGTTAAGATATAAAGAACAAATTCTGCTCCTGACATTATATATATGCTCTTGTACTCTTATATATTACAGAAATAAAAAGCTGTAAGATTCTTTATATAAATACTTATATAAAGATACTTACAACTTATAATGTCAAATCAGTAATCCCAAAGCGCCGTTCCCCACGTTTTCGACTCCTAGCAATGCTAGGTGGGTAACCGCATCCAGACCGCTGCCATCCACTCTTAGGAGGCCCGACATTAGAATGGAGATATAGGAATCCCGTCGATGAAATGTAGGATCAAAATAAGTGAGGTTCTCGCACGCCCCAGGAAATATATTATATTTAACTGATTCAGCCAGCAGGTCTTTCCTGCTCTCTTTACTGTTTACATTCTACTACATAAATCGTTTCTACACAATATATTATGTAAAACTTTTTAATTATGTAAAGTTTTTTATTATTCTATATTTTTTCTAGCCTTTTTTACTTTTCTATTCTGAACCTTTATATCTTCTATCTTATCAGCTGACAATGATAAGGCTTCACTTACAACATCCTCTGAAACGCCCATACGTTCTGCAACTTCTTTAACAGTTGGCTTCCTTCCAGTTCTTCCCTAAGTCTTACAGCCCAGTCATTCACATAATTGACTTTATTAAGCACCTTTCCAGATATCTTATTGCTGTCCATCTGTTCATCTATCAGCATCTTCATACTCTCTTCTGCCTGATATCTGACCTCCTTATCCATAGCTTTCAGTACTTCTAATATATCGCTTGTACTTCCCTCTTTTATCCTGTCCTTCCATTCATAGTTATTAAGCCATAGCTTCTGTCCTATATAAGCCATCATTGAAAGGTTACTCTCCTGTACAAGATCTGCAGCAAGAACACCTCTGCATCTATATGGTTCAACCCATTCCAGTATCTTTTCAAGATATGATTCTGATAATATCTTAAGTGACTCTTTATCATTATCCTCCACTATATTGACAAGCAGATACGCTCTTGTTGTATCTGATACCGGCTGGATAGCTTCAAGTTCTTTTTATATCTTTCGATATATATATCATCCTCTGAATAATCCATATTATCAGCTATCATCTGGGCAGCCATAGCCACCTCTTTTTCCGGCAGATTCTTTACCTCTTCCTCTGATATATTTATTTTAGTAATAAGACCATCTTTGTCTGTAACCTGTTTTTCTGTAAATGCATCATCCTCTGTGGACTTATATTCATTCTCCAGTGCAATTCCCTTCTCATCGTTTTTACCGAATCGTCTACAGTACTCTCAAGCATATGTAAAAACTCATTATCAGTGCCATCTTCTCCCTTTATTGTTATTCCATTAGCCATCAGATATCCGGTTATCATTGAATATTTATTATCATCAAGACTCATGTCTTTAAAGAAGCCTGCAACATCTTCTTTACCTACTATATTACCATTTACCTTTGCGTATTCCTTAAGTGCATTTAGTGCATCCATAAAAGCTGCCTGTATATCTTTATTATGTTCCATTACATTTCTCCTCATCTTACCTTTGATTCTTATAGCAATCCGGATTTTACCATACTTTTTATATTTTATCAATTTGACAAATATTATTTATTTTCGTATAGTTATTATGATTTTGTTAACCACTATAATGCTAACAACAGCATGTTTTTACTCACACATTTATGCATTATAGTATTGACATCAATCAATATATTATCAGGAAAGATGAGGTTTTTATAATGAGAATCGCTTTAATCAATGAAAACAGCCAGGCTGCCAAGAATGAAATGATCTATGCTAATCTTAAGAAGGTGGCTGAAAGCAAGGGACATACAGTTGATAACTATGGTATGTATTCAGCAGATGATAATGAACAGCTTACATATGTACAGAATGGTATATTAGCTGCTATACTTCTTAACTCTGGTGCATGTGACTTCGTAGTAACAGGATGCGGAACAGGTGAAGGTGCTATGCTTGCACTTAACTCATTCCCTAACGTTCTTTGCGGACATGTTGTTGATCCTTCAGATGCTTATATGTTCATGCAGATTAACGATGGCAATGCTATCGCACTTCCTTTCGCTAAAGGATTTGGATGGGGTGCTGAATTAAATCTTACATATATATTTGAAAAGTTATTCGAAGGCGAACCAGGTGGTGGTTACCCTAAGGAAAGAGTTGTTCCAGAACAGAGAAATAAAAAGATTCTTGATGAAGTAAGAAAGGTTACTCTTAACCAGAATCTTATAAGTGTTCTTAAAGGTCTTGACCAGGATCTCGTTAAGGGTGCTGTTGCAGGTAAGCAGTTTAAGGAGCTTTTCTTTGCTAACTGCAAGGATGAGGCTATTGCTGAATATGTTAAGACATTACTCGCATAAAATACCGCTGTTTAGCTGAATATCAGTTGAATAATAGTTAAACAACAGACAATCAACAGACAATTAAGGCTTGTTTGGTATTTTAAGAATATGTAAAAGTAACATCTTGGTTCCTTATTCTTAAAATACCTCACAAGCCTTATTCTATCTGTTATTCACTTCTGTTATTCAAAATAATTATTTTCACTAAATAAACTGTTTTTATGCTGCCTTCGCATCAGCCTTAATATTGTTTAATAATCCTGCCTTAACAAGAGCATATCTTACAGCATGGCCTAACAATGTAGCTATAACTATCTTTCCAAGATCAAATACTATAAAAGGATATACACAAACCTTAAGTGCATATAACAATGAGCAATGTGCAACATATACGAACCATACTGTTCCAAGGCAATAGTCAACAAATGTTCCTAATACCCATCCAACTAATGTCAAAGCAAAATTTCTTTAAACTTTCTATAAAAATCCACCTATAAGAGCCATAAGCACAAATCCGACTATATATCCACCTGTTGGACCTGCTATCTTAGCCGGACCACCCACATAACCTGAAAAAACAGGAAGTCCAACTATTCCAAGAAGAACATATATGCAATAACTGCACACTCCTGCTTTAGTACCTATAACATACACTGTAAAATAAACTACAAGATTAGTTAATGATATAGGAATAGGACCTATCGGTATAGACATAGGTGCTAAAATGCATGTAACTGCTGCCATTAATGCCATAAAACACAACTGATAAACTGTAAACTTTTTCTCTTTCACTTTTGTCTCCATTCTGCACATAGTGCCTGTATTAATAAATTCATCACTTTATCAGTTTACATTTTAATTCTCATATTGTCAACTATTTTATTTTCTAGGTTAACAATGAGCATAAACCGCACATCTAGTACATTATTTCGAAAACGATCTACTAGAGTTGTAATATCGCAGCTCATCTGATAACCTTACTTACACTCTTCCCCAGCATATATATACTGTATCATTCCTGGACCAAGTGCATCAGTAGGTCGTGCTATGAAAATTATGTTTTTTATAAAAACTGTTCTCTTCCTTTTGCACACATAAGACATAGCATCATCCTTGAGTCTTCATATGTAAGCGACTTTACATATGATATTATATGTTCGATAAGCATGCTTCCTATATGTTTACTCTGATACTCTGGTATTATAATAAGATCCTGGATATAACTGATAACCGCCTTATCTCCAACAACTCTTCCCATTCCTATGGGCCTGTCATCATCAAACACTGTAAATACTTTAACACTGTTATCTAAAGCTGCCTGTGCCTGGCTTCTCGTAAGCTTTATCCACCCAACCTTATCTCTAAGCGACATATATATATCAACATCTTTTATATCTTCAACTATTTTTATCATAATCTCTTCCACTTCCTAATAATTTCCTGATAAGTATACAATTTTTGCGAATAATTGTCTATAAAGGCATTTTAAGTTTAAAAAAAAATGCTATAATAGTATTTAATGTGATATTATGTATATATCAAAGTCCAGATGCAATTGTAGCTTAAAGGCATCATTTTACAAAGCATGTGGTGTTCAAAAATACTTTTATATAAAAGGGGAATTTATTATTATGATTACTGTATCTAAAGACAACACTGGCGACTTCAACTCCGTTCAGGCTGCTGTGGATTCTATCAATCCTGCATGTGGTGGCGAAACTATTTTTATTAAAAATGGCATCTATAAAGAACGTGTTGAAATAAAAAAGACAATATAACTCTTATTGGTGAGTCCAGCGAACACACTATTATAACAGAGGGATATTATGCTCTTATGACTATGGAAGATGGCAGCAAAAGAGGTACCTTCAGGTCTTATACTTTCTTTGTCAATGCCAATAACTTCAGTGCATTTAATCTTACCTTTGAAAACTCAGCAGGTTTTGGCAAAAGGTAGGACAGGCAATAGCAGTATACGCAGAAGGTGATAATCTTATATTTAAAAACTGCCGTATGTTAGGCCATCAGGATACACTTTTACCGGTCCTCTTCCATTTAAAGAAAAGAGCCAGGAGGTTTTATCGGTCCAACTGAATTTGCTCCAAGAATACCTACAAAGCAGTTATATGAAGACTGCTATATATGTGGAGAAATAGACTTTATATTTGGAAGTGCAACAGCTTATTTTAAAAACTGTACTCTGTATGCCTTAAACCGCAACGAAACAATAAACAGTTATTATACCGCACCATCAACATATGAAAACCAGCAATATGGATATGTATTTGACAGCTGCACTTTTACAGGAAACTGTCCACCACAGACCTGCTACCTTAGCCGTCCATGGAGAATTCACGCTAAAGTCGTATTGTTAAACTGTGAATATTCCGACCAGGTTGTAAAAGATGGCTTCCATGACTGGAACAAACCAGAAGCTCATGATACTGTATATTATGCTGAATATAATGGACATGGTCCTGGGTATTGTCCTGATAAAAGAGCCTCATTCACCCACATACTTACTGATGAAGAGGCAGCTATGTACAAAAAAGAATACATTTTAAAATAAATATCCCAGAAAAATGCTTATAAAGAACAGCTTAAATATCATCCTTGCATGAATTCTAACAAAAAGTACTCCCTTTAAGAAAGACAAGTCTTATATTACACTTGTCTTTCTTAAAGGGAGTACTTTTAATGTAATTTATAATTAATAATTCTATAATTTTATCCATATCCTTTAAGGTGCCATCACTACTGCAGTGTGATTGTTTCCACTGTCTTAGAACCTGACAGAACTTCCATCTTCATATCAGAAGACTTAACCGCAGAATCTGCTGGAACCTGGAATATCGCTGCTGCTGTATAACTATCACCTGGCTTAATGCTCACTCCATCAAGTCCACATATATCATCCTTAAGCATGGACTTGTACTGGTTATATGTTCCACCGCCTATGTTAAGCTTCATAGTAACTGACGATGATTTAGTCGTTGCTGTTACTGCTGCTGACCCTGTATTCTTAATAGTGAATTCAACTGCAACTACCTTACATCCACTATCTGCTGGAACACATACCGCATATGCCTCTGTAGGATATCTTTCACCTATAGAAACAGCCTTATACTTAACTTCAACACCACTTAAACCAAGTGCCTGTGAAAGGCTTGATGCTGTTGTGTTTACATCTGCGGCAGCAGTTGTTGCTGTAACTGTTCCTGCCTTAGTTGCTGTCGTCATACCAGCTGCCGTAGAACTGACATTGCCCAAACTGCTTGTATGCCCAGTATTAGAACTGTTTAACTTAGTATATTTCCATTCATTATCATATGAATGTTTAAGTAATGAACCTGCCACATATTCGGCTATCATATCATTCTGCTCTTCTGTTAATGTAACATTATCACCGCAACCTGACAATGCAAACACACCAACCATGCATAACGCTGCCAAAGCTAATCTCTTCATAATATAACAATCTCCATTCAACCTTATAACTATTAGAATTGTATCACAATTTACAGTCAAGGTCAAACCAGAACTCAACACCATCAGAAAGATTATTGACTCCGCAAGTCTTACCCATAGATTCAACTATAGCCTTTACTATAGAAAGTCCTATACCATTGCCACCATATTCTCTCGTTCTTGCTTTATCAACTTTATAAAACTTTTCCCATATATGCTCTATGTCAGCCTCTGGTATATTATTTCCCGTGTTAAACACTGACACTCTTACATTATCTTTATCTATATGTCCTACTTTTATCTTTATTATATTTTCATTGCAGCAATGATTGATAGCATTAGACAGATAATTAGTAACAACTTCTTCAACCTTATACTCATCAGCCCATACATACAAAGGTGTATCTAAAATATCATATGTAATACTTAAGTTTTTCTGCGTTGCCCTTAACTCATTAGCATTGACTACTGACTTTACAAGCTCATTAATATCGAATCTCTCCATAACAAGTTCATCTTCGCCAAACTCTATCTGATTAAGTGTAAGCAATCTCTTTACCATATTATTCATCTTGGCTGCTTCATCCATAATAACACTACAATAAAAGTCCATACTTTCAGGATCATCAGTTATTCCTTCCTTTAATCCCTCCGCATATCCTTGTATAAGTGCAATTGGTGTTTTTAACTCATGGGAAACATTAGAAAGAAAATCTGTCCTCATCTTCTCAAGTTTCTCCTTCTTATCTATATCCCTTTGCAGTTCAAGATTCGCCGTCTTAAGCTGCGATATATTCTCTTCAAGCTTCTGTGACATATTATTCATGCTTTTACCAAGAAGCCCTATCTCACCTTTATCTTTTCCATCATACTTAATATCAAAATCAAGCTCTGACATACGTTCAGCTATATTAGACAGCTGCTTAATAGGTTTTGATATATATGAAGATAATACAAATGCTGCAATAATTCCTATAATAAGCGTTACAATACCTATATAAGTTATAAATGTATTTGAAATATGGACATTATCCTTTATACCCTGTATAGGTGTCCTTATAAGGATAAAATTACCATTATCAAGTGTTCCCCATAATTCTATATAATCATCAAGCAGACGGCTGTCATATACCTTCTGCACTGTATATTTATCGCTCTGATATAAAATATCTCTTGTTTCACTGGCACCATTGCCCGACATATCTATAATCTTTTTCAGGAAGTGTTTTCTTACCAGCATTTATGTCACCGTTCCTGTTTTCATCTGGCTGCTCCTGCATTGATCCTGACTTATCCGGCATCCCTTGAAATATATCATTATTGAAAATGCTCTTTTTTAATCTTTCAAGCATCATCTCATCACCATGAGTACTTACATAAAAAGTTGTCCAGTCACTATTTACTATTATTATTGACATACCTTTAGATGTAGACACCTGTTCAAGATTATTTCTAAGGTCTGTGTCAGATATAGAACCTGAGCTATACTGATTACACGCATCATCTATACTTTCATAAGCATTCAGCATCGCTTCCTGCTTATCCTGCATATAAAACTTTTCGGAAAAAAGTTATATTAAAAAGCAGCAGCATAACTATAAGTATACATATTATACCTGCAAACAAAACTGTAATCTTAAACCTAATCGAATGTTTTCCCATTATCAATCCTCTACTTCAAACTTATAGCCCATGCCCCATATAGTCTTTATATAGTCACCTTTATCGCCAAGTTTTTTCTTAACTTCTTGACATGCGTATCAATCGTTCTAGCATCACCGAAATAATCATAATTCCATACATTGTTAAGAATCTTTTCCCTGGATAATGCAATCCCTTTATTATCCACAAAATAAGTAAGAAGCTCAAACTCTTTAAAGCTTAATTCTATCTCTTCATCATTAATCTTAACTATATGTGCAGCCTTATTGATAACTATGCCTCCTACATCTATCATTTTCACTGCTGTCTATGCTATATGACCTTCTTATAAGTGCATCAACTCTGGCAGTAAGAATCTTAGGACTAAATGGTTTTGGGAAATATATTCATCAGCCCCACAGTCAAATCCATTAAGCTCACTTGCCTCATCGCTCTTTGCCGTAAGCATAATGATAGGTACATTTGAATTCTTACGTATCTGTCTGCATGTATCCCACCCATTCATCTTGGGCATCATAACATCAAGTATAACAAGCGATATATTCTTATCCTCATAAAACTTATCAATAGCCTCTTCACCATCACCAGCTTCTATAACCTGATATCCTTTCCTTGTAAGAAAGTCACTTACAAGCTTTCTCATCCTGCTTTCATCATCGACCATTAAAACTTTCAAACTATCCATACAATTATCTCCAATCTTTTCCTATGTGTAGAACTCGTCATATTTCCTGTAACATTGATATTATTCATTGTATCTGCTACATTTACACTCTTTATACAATATATGATAGATAATAAATATGTTCAAAATGTGTTCTTACTGTTAATAAAATGTGTTTATAAATGAATTTTATTTTCTGTTATTAAGTTCATTTTCCCTTGCGTTAAGCGACTGTTCCTGTGACTGAAGCTGCTCCTGCCATTGTGCATACTTATTCTGCAGGTTTACCTCGTAATTAATAATATTGGGATTAGAGCTTGTATTTAGTATAATAAACATTGCCACTATGATGATTACAAGAATCACATTTATTATCATGACTCTTGTAAAATTATTCTTATATCTGGCAACCTTTATCGACAAATCTCTTAATTCACTCTTGAATTCACTACGTTCCCTTCTTATATTAATCTCATCCTGTGTGTCAGTATTAATAGGAATAGGCTGAATCTTATCATTCGGTATCTCACTACTTTTATATAAAAATGTCTGCAATGATTTAAGGTAATTCATACCTATCTGTGTAGAAAAAAGCTTTCTTTCTATAATCTTGTTATATAGACTGTACACCTGCTTGGGATCCTTGCTGTTTGTCTTCGACGATACATATTTAATAGCATTCAGCTCGTCCTTTGCTATCTGTGCATCCTCTTTGGAAGTAAATTCATAACCTCCTACCATAAACTTTCTTTTATCCTTTTCTTCTGTCATATGCCCGCCTCCTCTCTTGCTTTTTTATTTAAGATTTATCTGATGCCAAGCATCGCTTTATGCCTTTTATAAAACACACATGGCTTTATTTTAATCAACGACAATATCCGCCTCTTCAACTCTTATGACTTTCTTAAGCTCGTCATACATAGTTTCAACCTGAAAACCTATCTTACCAGCACTAAAAAATATAGTATCATCAATATCCATAACACTCTTATCTATCATAGTCTTAAAAAACTTCTTCATACCAACTGGTGAACATCCTCCATGGATATAGCCGGTAAGCGGAAGCAGTTCCTTTGACTTTATCATCTCGATATTCTTTTCACCTACACTTTTAGCTGCTTTCTTAAGGTCAAGTTCCTCTGCAACCGGAACCATAAAAACATAGTGGTTACCACTTTTACCTATGGTCACCAGTGTTTTTAAAAGCTCTCTTAGGATCCTGTCCAAGTGCTGCTGCCACCTCAACGCCACTTACTGCACCCGAATCTTTATATTCGTGTACTTTATATTTAATCTTCTTCTGATCAAGAATTCTCATTACGTTAGTTTTATCTGCTGACATATTATAATATTCCTCCATTCTGCATCGCTGCATTTTTCGCAAATTTCATTCATAATATTCTTGAATGGCACTCTTTATTTTTGTGTATTGCACAAATTTTGTAATGTTATTTTACCACTAAATTATTTTTACTTCAATAGCCATTACTAATTTACTTTTGACATTACATCATTATATTTTAACTTTATAAAAAATTAATTATTTATTTATAAGAATATATTGACTTTAATAACCATATAATGTTATATATTATATGGTCATTAAAGGCTACTATTTAATACATGGGCTTGTAAAGGTTTCGACAGGGGTTTTGAAACTGGTGAAGCTATCCGTATGCAATGCGTTAAATGGCAAACTTAAATATAAACGCTGAAGATAATTTAGCATACGCTGCCTAAGTTGCAGCAGTCTGACCTAGGGCACTCACACTTTAGGACCCAGGCTTCGAACATGTGAGAAACGACATAGCTTAAGCTTTGCGGTTATGGACGTATTATGAAGCTACTAAGTGCATAAGGGTGTTAGTTCCCGTATGCATAAGGGAATGTCAAACAACTGACTATGATAGTAGAAGAACAGCGGATGGGCTTTTGGACAGGGGTTCGACTCCCCTCAGGTCCACTAAAACAAAATAACGGCATTGTATAGTTTAAAAACGATATACAATGCCGTTATTTTTATTTTATATTTTAACAGTTTCAATATAAGCTCTATGTTAACACCTTCTAAGCTTACCCCAGATTTCTAATCTTAAAGTCCTTAGCCGCCTCTCTTTGCTGGTCTTTCTTGGCAATAGAATCCCTCTTGTCATAGTTCTTTTACCTTTTGCAAGACCTATCTGCATCTTAACCTTGCCGTACTTTAAGTATACCTGAAGCGGAACAAGTGTGTAACCCTTTGTAGATAACTGCCCTGCAAGCTTGTTTATCTCACTTCTGTGAAGAAGAAGCTTTTTAGGACGCAGCGGGTCTTTGTTAAATATATTGCCTTTCTCATATGGTGTGATATTCATATTAATCGCAAATACTTCACCATTGATTATCTGTATGTATGATTCTTTGATAGAACATTTGCCCTGTCTTATGGACTTAACCTCAGTTCCACAAAGCTCCATACCAGCCTCTATCTTATCTTCTATAAAATAATCATAATATGCCTTTTTATTGTTAGCAATAAGTCTGTTGCCACTGGCACTATCCTTTGCCATCTTATACCTCCTTATAATCAAAGCATGATAAGCCCCACAATAATGCAGGTGCTGATAATACTTTCTAATTATATCTGCTATCATAATCCTCTGCAAACATAAAGTCGATTGTCCTTGCTATCTTGTTAGTCCCTATAGTCACAACATCAACCTTCTGTCCCAGCTTATATGTCTTGTGTGTTGTTTCATTTATCATCTCATAATGGTTCTCATCAAATATATAGAAACCTGGCATATCATTTACAGATACCATTCCTTCTATTGTATTCGGCAGTTCTACATATATGCCCCAGTTCGTCACTCCTGATATGACACCTGAGAATTTCTCTCCCTTGAACTGTTCCATATACTCAACCATTTTAAGCTTGTCTGTATCTCTTTCTGCTTCATCTGCCCTTCTCTCAGTTGCGCTTGTCTGTTCTGCCACGTCTGGAAGTATCTTATCATAATGTTCTTTTCTTTTTCACTCATACCACCATGCAGACATTCCTTTATGATACGGTGTATCTGAAGATCCGGATAACGTCTTATAGGCGATGTAAAATGGCAGTAATATCTGGCTGCCAGCCCAAAATGGCCCACACACTCTGGTGTATACTTAGCCTTTTTCATTGAACGCAGAGTGAGTCTGCTTATAAGATTCTCTTCATCTGAACCTGATATTTTTTCAAGCAGCTTCTGAAGTTCTTTAGGATGTATCTCATCTGTTACATGCATTGAATAACCTAAATTGTTAATGAATGTTGAAAGCTTAAGTATCTTCTCAGGATCAGGATTCTCATGTGTCCTGTAAAGAAATGGAACCTCCTGCCAGAAATAGTCCTCTGCTACTGTTTCATTAGCAATAAGCATAAAATCCTCTATAAGCTTTGTTGCTACATTTCTATCATATGGCTCTATCTTTATAGGATGCCCTTTATCGTCAAGCACTATCTTTGATTCTGGAAAATCAAAATCTATTGAACCACGAGCGAATCTTTTCTTTCTAAGAAGTGCAGCTGCCTCTTCCATAAGCTTAAACATAGGTACAAGCTCTCTATATTTTTCTGTTTCGTTAACATCATTATCCTCAAGTATCTTCTTAACTGATGTATATGTCATTCTTCTGTTAACATTAATGACTGACTCACATATTCTATGTCCTACTACAGCACCTTTGGAATCTATATCCATAAGACAGCTTAGTGCCAGTCTGTCACAGCCTTCGTTTAGTGAACATATACCATTAGACAACTGGTGAGGAATCATAGGAATAACCCTGTCCACAAGATATACGCTTGTTCCACGTTTAAGCGCCTCTTTATCCAGTGCACTGTTCTCTGTTACATAATGGCTCACATCTGCTATGTGGACACCCAGATGATACATATCCCCATCTTTTGTCAACGATACAGCATCATCAAGATCCTTAGAATCCTCTCCATCTATAGTAACCATGACAACATCCCTGAGGTCCGTTCTTCCTGCCTTATCCTTTTCGTCCACTTCGTCAGGTATGCTCTTTAGCTGCTTTTTAACGCCGTCTGGAAACTCCTCCGGCAGGTCATATGCCTTGACTATCGACATTATATCTGTCCCTGGATCATCTATATGTCCTATAACCTCTGTAATCCTTCCCTCAGGATTCTTAGTATGTGTACCATAATCAGTTATCTTTACAACTACCTTGCTTCCTGTAACAGCACCCTGCTCATGCTCCTTTGATACGAATATATCACAGCTTATCTTCTGGTTATCAGGAACAACGAATCCGAAATTCTTATTCTTCTGATATGTTCCAACAAGAGTTTTAACCTCATGGTCAACAATCTCTATAATTTTTCCTTCTGCTCTTCTATCGCCTTTTGGGGGAAGGGTTACAACAACTTTGACTTTATCATGGTAAAATGCATTCTTTGTATCACTTGCTTTTATAAATATATCTTTTTCCTGTCCTTCTACAGATACAAAGCCAAAGCCCTTGCTTGTACTTTCAAACACTCCAATAAGTGCAACATTGTCAGGCTTCATATACTTTCCCTTTTTACTGACCCCAATCGTTCCTTCAGCAACTAGTGCATCAAGCACCTCCTGTAGTTCGAATCTTTTATCTTTAGGAACGT
>ENA-OQOA01000623-OQOA01000623.1-human-gut-metagenome-genome-assembly--contig:-NODE-623-length-14517-cov-2.782627_pt1 | contig 14517 bp, 16 predicted proteins | sample MGYA00242633_ERZ504888 | MGnify/ENA primary metagenome ERZ504888 (study PRJEB26092, sample SAMD00036372) | human gut metagenome | host: Homo sapiens | study: EMG produced TPA metagenomics assembly of... | reverse complement strand
GGAAACGGAGTACGAAACGCGGAGGAAACAGATTCCCGGAAGACTCCTTCGGAAATTCCTGCGGAAACGCCTGACGGCGGAAAAACTTCACCGGCCCCATCTTCCGCCACAGACTTCTTCCACCGGCTCAACGCCACTCCCAAAGACAAGAAGCAAGTACTGGTCCCCATTATCAACAACATAGCCACCAGCCACCACTATACCCGTCCAAGGGCGTTACAAGGACTGGTCATCCTGGTAAACCAATTTCTCATCCCTTACTTCGACTCCGATCCCCGCTTCTCCCGAATCTCACACACGGGAAGAATCATCTGGCTGCAAAACCTCATGAAGACACGCCACGGACAATCATTGATGGGGCAAGCCATTGCCCGGCTGGGCAGTGAACTGAACAAGGATCTGGAAGAAAAACATAGAAAACTCCGTGAATTCCGCCCCGTCTCACCCTTCGAGTGGAAGGAGTCCGACAAGAACATCCGTTATTACGATGATCCTATAGACGGAAAAGTAGAAATACCGGAGAATGCGCCGCCACGCCCTGCCGAAACCGCCATTTGGAACGTGCTGTCCAAAGAATGGGTAGACAATGATTAGTAGTTAGTGACGTTTTGTCAATCTGAGCTCGCGAAGAATCTGAATGCATCCACTTTGTGTTTTCGGATTCTTCGTCCCTACCAATGACAAATACACCCGAATATTTATTTTTTAATTCTTAATTTTCAATTCAAATGAAACCCTATTATTCACTCTCAGACTTTCCGGACCGCAAGAATGCGGGAAAGAATTTCATCGCCCGATGCCCCAAATGCGGCACCATGCATCTGTATATCTCAAAAGCCAAAGGACTATATCATTGCTTCTACGCCGGATGCGACTTCAACGGCATTCTGACTGATTACTGCAAGGACAACCGCCCCATGTTCCCCATACAAAAAAAGGAGATTCTCCCTCAAATACCGGAACATACCGCCCACAGGATAGCCGGAATGCGGAAAACTCCGTAAACGAAGTCCCCATGCTGCCGGGCGACTACAAAGCCCTCGCCCCCACCGTGCTGCAAAAAATCAAGCCACTGGACGAATCGCCCGACTGTACGGACTCTGACCAGTTGGCCGCACGCCGCTATCTGGCCGACCAGGGCATCTCCCTCACCACCGCCATTGCGGCACACATCGGCTGTCTGCGCCATTACTGCATCACCAAAAACAGTGAGGACAAGCGAGAACAGGCTTCCAGCATCTTTCCCTGCATCGCCTACGTGAATTATGTGGACGGACGTCCCGTCAATGCCAAGTACCGCTCATGCAGCCCCATCCAGTCTCCAAAGCCCGAAGAGGGACAGCCCCTGACGTACAGCAAATTCTGGAGTCAGGATTCTCCCACCACGCCATGCGCCCCCTATAACATAGACTGCATCAACCCGCTGCTGGTGGAAGAGGAAGTCATCCCCCGGCTCATTATCGTAGAAGGAGGAAAAGACGCGTTGACATTGATGGAAGCAGGATACCGCCATGTCATCAGCGTACCCTCGGGAGCGGCAAGCGACCTGGCAAAATGCTTCGAGGCCTTCATCCCCTGGCTGGACCAGGTACAGGACATCGTGATCTGCGGTGACTCCGACCTGCCCGGGCGCATACTGGTAAAACATCTTTCCGATTATTTCGGGGCACGCTGCCTTTTCACCATCCTGCCCGGAGGATGCAAGGACATAGGCGATGTGATGAAGCTCTACGGCACCGAAGTGGTGCGTAACGTCATAGACGATGCCTGTGCCTGCCAAACCACCGATATCATCACGGTGGAACAACGCAGGGAGGAAGTGATAAACGTGCTGCACGGCAAATACGACCATGGCTACAGCGTGGGCTACGGACCGCTGACCGACCGCGTTTTCCACCCCACCGACATAGGAGGCCTGATCATCATGACCGGAATGCCCAACAGCGGAAAGACTGATTTCCTGAATGACCTGACCAGCCGCATCATGCGCGACACGGAACGCTTCGTGTGCTACCTCTCCTTCGAGGTGCCGGACAAGGACAAGCATATCGCCCACCTGGTCCATCTGCTGCTGGGCAAAGCCAACACCACCGCCTATACCGACGAACAGCTGACGCCCTATATTGATTTTCTGAACACTCACATGATTCATCTGGATATGCACGAGGTGCCGCCCACTCCCGGAAATATCCTGCATCGGGCCGATCTGATACGCCGCAGGCATCCGTTGAAATATCTGGTTATAGATCCTTATCTTTTTGTAGAGGCGCAAAGCGGAAAGAACGAGACTGAGACCCAGAGCATCAAGTCGATGCTGACCCGTTTCCAGTCGTGGGGGCGTGACAACCACATCTGGGTAATCATTGTGGCGCATCCGCGCAGCCTGAAGAAAATAGACGGCAAGAACGAGATGGAGGACATCAACATGTACACCATATCGGGCAGCGCCAACTGGGCGAACCTGGCCGATTTCATCCTTTCCATCACTCGCATAAACGAACCCGACCGCGCCTTCACCCGTCTGGATGTATTGAAAGTGCGCGATCAGGAACTATGCCGCACGGGAACCGTGTACTACACCCGCCAACCTTGCGGACGTTACGAAGAGCACGAGAGCGAGGAGGAATGCGGTGGTTAGTGATTAGTGTGGTTAGTGAAGCTGCTCGATTGGTTTTACACGTTAGCAAGCATAGGCTTATGCATAGGCAAGTATAGGCTTACGCATACGTATGCATAAGGCAACGCCACCGTATGCATGTACACGCACAGCCCACTAACCACTAATTACGGTCTTCCCAGATAATGGAAAATCAATCCCACTTGCACTGAATTGAAAATGCGTTGTCTGTCCACATAGCCCGAATCGAGCAGAGCCTGATAAAGCGACTTGTGATGGTGTATCCAGGCGGAAAGACGGTTCAACGCCGCCACGGGAGTAATATCGGGGGCGTACCCCATGGCCAGATCCCGTTTATAATAAGGTTTCACCGGCCATTCGCCGGAATACGCTTCTTCTTTGTTCATAACATTCACTTTTTTTTACTACCATATTTCGACTTAAAATCATCAATTACCTATCAGTAATATTGCCAATTTCATATCGTTAATCTTTATAGCAAATGTAATGAAAATAGCTCACATATAGAAATAGTTCAAGACCTTTAATTCACTTTATCTCACCCTCTGTCACAGTGTGTCATACACCGTCATGCCGGTTTACGCCTCTTCACAACCCCCTCTTTCCGGAGTGTTATCTTTGTCATGTTCAATTCATAGTAACCATTTAAAAACAAAATGATTATGGCATTAAATTACAGTGTTTCATTGCGTCCCAATCCGCTGGACAAGGATGCAGCCCCCAAGGCTTACGCCACAGCACAAATCAACGGTGAACTTACCTTGAAACAGCTCAGCAAGCGTGTTTCTTCACAAACCACCGTGAGCCGCGCCGATGTGGTGGCCGTCCTTACCGCCACCGTGGACAATCTGCTGGAAGCCCTCACCGAAGGCAAACAAGTGGACTTTGGCGAACTGGGCAAGTTCCGTCTCCAGATAGCCAGTGTAGGTACGGAAAAACTGACGGATTTCACCGCTGCCCACATCACCGGGGTGAATATCCAATATGTTCCCGGTGAGGATTTGAAAACCATCTTCGGCGCACTGGAATTCCAGCCCGTAGCCAGCCGGGCCGCACAGGCAGCCGCACTGCGTGCCGAAAAAGAGGGAAAAGCCGTGGCAGACCTGCTGAAGACCAAAGACGAACCGGGAGTCTAAAGTCATGGAGGGAGGAGTAACTCCCTCCCCCTGTCTTGTTTATTCTTTAATGTATCACTCTTAAAACTTTATCTTTATGGAAAATCAGAAAAGAAAATCAACCTGGAGCCTCATCCTCAAAGTAATCATCGCAGTGGCGACCGCCATAGGCAGCGTCATAGGTATACAAAGTTGCATTTAGTCGGCCGGGATGCGTAAAATAACACTGATCATCATCCATTGTTCCGCCACCCCTGAGGGGCGAAACCTGGACTTTGAAGCCTGCCGCCACGACCATATCCACCACCGTGGCTTCAGTGACATCGGTTACCATTTCTACATCACGCGCAACGGCGAGATTCACCGTGGCAGACCGATAGAGAAAATGGGGGCGCATTGCAAGAACCATAACCGCCATTCCGTAGGCATCTGCTATGAAGGAGGCTTGTCTTCCGGCGGCGTACCCACGGATACACGGACGCTGGAACAGAAAGCCGCCATGCTGGCGTTGCTCCGCGAACTGCGAGAGCTGTTTCCCACGTCATTGATTGTGGGGCATCATGATCTGAATCCCATGAAACCGTGTCCATGTTTCAATGTAGTGAAAGAAATGGCAGGCATATAAATATGAATCATTAACCGCTAACTGATATGAAACTACTGATAGACCAACTGATAGTCCTTGACCGGGCTTTTTACCGTTATTATCTGGAGATGCTGCTTACCCTGGAACACACCCATGCGCTTACTCCCTGGCAGATGTCCATACTGCTGTGGCGTGCCAAAATCTTCCATGTGGAAATCCTTTATCCGGAACTGCTGCGTATCAGCATCGGCAATGAACAGGAAAAGGATGAAATCCGATTCATGAAGATGTGGAAGCTGAAGGAGCTGGAAAAGGTGATGACCGTGTGGCAACGAAGACAGTGCCAAGAAATTAAAAGGGAAAAGTGGAGATAAGACTCTTTTCCATTTGCTTTTGAGAATGAGGGCAGGAACTTAGAAGGTTTCTGTCCTCTTTTTGTTAATAGTAAAAAGTCATTCAATATATGTAAGCACTAAAATGAAGATATACTTCTTAATTTAGAGCTAACCAATGGAAGCATTATTATAAGTCAATTTGTTTTCGTTCATAACTATCAATCAAAGAGCATTCTGTACAATTGACTATACGTACACCTTGAGACACCGCATAGGCAGCCATAATATCATGATTCTTGAAGACAGCCATTTTCTCTTCCAAATAATCACTCATGCGCCAAACTGTAGAATCCCATCGAAGCATAGGTTTCAATTCCACTTTATTTTTATCATAGAAATGGGTATCACAAATGCATAATTGATTTTTTGAATTAACGGTCAAAGAATCAAAAAATGTATGATCCACGCCATATAAATCAATCTCACTATAACCAGAGTTTATACCTACATAAATCGCCATCAAAGCAACTGTAACTACACTAGGCATTGACAAACCATGCCTATAGAAATAATGACGAAATTCTTCATAACCTGTATATACTGTAAGATTTAAGGGCACGATATGAATATGACTATTATGCAGACCGCTAAATGCCAAAAATTGTCTTTTTCAAAGAAGCAGGTATATAAAGATTCATCTCCCAATCCACCTTCTTATTCAAATCATCAAACAACTTCATAACCCTATCATGATTGTGATTTTCTTGAAAGAACATAGGATCAGCCATACAAAAATGCTTTGGTCTAATCTGAGTAAAAATATCCATTGAACCAAAGAAATTCAAGACTATGAAGTCAGTATTCTTAAACTCATCCGTCGTCAATCTAGGTAATACATTCTTCATAGAAGGACCATTAGCAAGCATGGCCTACTTCCTGAATACACTTTTTTTAGGGGATTTTTCAAATTACCTTTTGTCTGAAATAGCAAATGTGACAAGAAAAAAAACAAACTTAACAGTTTGTTTAACGAACGAAAAAGCTACTTTTTATTTCTTTTTTTACCATCTTATCCATAATTTTTTGTTATTCTAATCTTTTTACCCGGCCAGATGCATCGCCCATCATCAAAGCTAAAACTTCTTCTTTAGAAACCTGATTGTAATCGCCTTTGATGGTATGCTTGAGACATGAGGCAGCAACGGCAAAATCAATTGTCTTTTGGTCATCACCTTCAAAAGAAAGCAAACCATAGATAAATGCTAGGAACATCCTTCCAATCGCTGTCACATAATCCCCAACCATCCATATTTGAAAATTATCACTTTTTAGAATTGGTTTGAGAAGAACCTCCCCATTATCATAAAAATAAGTTTTTTATTGCACAACCGATTATTTCCATCTACACACATCGAATCAAAAAAGGTATGATCTACACCGTATAATCCAATTTGCTGATAGCCAGAATTGGTCCCAACATAAATAACCATATTCGCCACTGTTTGAGCTAAAGGCATGGACAAACCATGCTTATAAAAAAAATGTCGCAAGCATTCGAAACCCTTATAAGTTATGGTATTAAGAGAAACAAGCCGAATATGAGGATTAGACAATGCACTAAACACTTTAAAGTCATCCACAGAGCCTATAGGTGTATAGATATTCATATCCCAATCCACATTCCTGTTCAATACAGAAAAAAGATTTCTCACCTCCTTTTGCTTATGGTTTGGATGAAAAAACATAGGGTCTGCCAGACAATAATGCTTCGGCTTGATTCTGGTAAAGACAGCTTCCATTCCAAAGAAATTCAAGACAATGAAGTCAGTATCTGAGAATTTATCCATTTGCAATTTGGGCAATACTTCTTTTAAAGATGGACCATTAGCCAAGATAGCTACCTTGCCTGAATATCTTCGGCTAAACGAATTATGCAACTTGCTCTTAAAAATCATTTCCACTAAAAACGCTGCAAAATTAATGGAATCCCGACCTATAGATAAACATTGTTTTATTATCCTCTTTATCTTCTTTTTCATTTCGCAATATATCTTTTAATGATTTTCCTTTTTAATAAATGAAGCAAGTCACAATTCAATAAAAGCAATAATCCTATCGTAATAAAACCTGCAACAAGACTATTCGCGCTACCCGTCAAACATACTGAAACTATATATATACAAGTCAACAACAGCATCAGTAACAAACGGGGGATATGGGTCAATTTTACATACGTCCAACTATACGCAACCCTTGAGACCGACATAACCATAAACGACAGGACAACGGACAGGACTGCTCCCCAAATACCCCACAACGGTATTAGCAAAAAATTGAAAACGATAGAAGATAAACCTCCATAAACACTTGAATAGAAAAATATCTGCTCTTCCGGACAGCGGAAAAAGTACTCCCCGCCAATCCTGACACACAAGAAAGAAATACCCAATGTGAGTACGGGAATATATATCCATGCATCTAAATAATCTGATGAAGTAAAAAAAGAGACTAACCATTTACTGATAAATGTGACAATGACAAGCAACACCAAGAGTATTAAAAGCACACCCCGGAATATCTTATTATAGAAACTAGCGTAACCATCTTTGCCATATTCTTCTAATACGGATATCTGCCAGGAAGAAACAAATATAGTAAATATCATGGCTATAATTCCAGGAAATTTGTTTGCTACGGCAAACAGACCGATGCCATGTAATCCCACATACGTCTCCATTATAGGCCTGTTCAGTGCATTTACAAGCCACCACATCACACCGTTTGGAATCAAAGGCACAGAATATTGAAGCATTTCACGACAGTATTCATTATTCACACTACCCGGTGAACAATATTTGTAACTTCCCGAAAAGAAGAAAGAATACACGCCCGTAAAAAGATTTGCCAGAATAAGAGAAAGTACATAACCGACAACTCCCTTCAAAGGGATCAGAATGAATGAACAAATAGCTGTAAGCAAGGTCAATACGATTCCAGCCATTCCATAAACAATCATCTTATCAATGCTGCGTGTAAACTGCTGAAAAAACTGCTGCAAAAGTGTTGCTGCCATCAAACCGTATATCAACCAAAGATAATCCGTAAAACTGTTTGAAAAACCATATATGGAAGAAACAAAATCTACAGTCCCAAACAATAAGAAGGAGACAAAAAACGCCTGCAATACAAAAACAATACCTGAAGAGAAATATTGCTTTTGCTTCTCCACTTTCTGCCCTTTTGGAAAGATAAATATAGATTCTGCTATGCAACAAGAGACAATGCTAACCAGAAAACTGACATAGACATTTATTATATCGGTTACTCCGTAATCCTCAACTGATAGCCAACTAGTATAGAATGGCAACATAACCAAGCCTATAAGCTTACTGCCGGCATTGCCGATGAAGACCAAAAGCGTGTTTTTACCTAAACGCTTGTATTTGTTCATTTCTAATTAATGAATTATACGAGAATTTCTATAGAGACATACTTATCGTCTTTTCGAAATCAGGATAAGGAATCTCTTGAAATAATCCAGTACTGACACACCCTGCATCTTGTAAGTGGAGATGATGGTATGATATACCGCTGAGACATGGACCATCTTATCACTTCCGAAGAATAACGAATTCTTTCGCTCACCGGCTAAGAGGCAAATAAATCGTCCGGCAATGAAACTGTTGATTGAATAAAAGCCACCATTTAAGTAAGCAAACAGCTGAGTCCAAAAAGTATTCATATAAACCCGATACAAAGTCTCATCACAGTTCACGATAGCATCCTTCTTCAAACAGGTTATAAGGTACTTTGTTAAATATGCAGAATTTTTCTATCGAACCAATTTATAACGGACAAAAAGACGTTCAAAATCAGTATTACTATACATATACTTTGCCAATAAATTAGCTCTATAATTATTAGAACAAACGGATACTTTTTATTAAAATTCTCCTATTTTTTCAACAATATCTAAAGGATTAGAGTAACGAGCAATTTCACTAGCCACATTATTTTCCATTCCTATTTTTTCAATTATTGCTTTCATTATCTTATTTTCGTATGCAACAGGTATGACAACTACCCCATCATTATCAGCAAATATTAAATCAGAAGGTGAGATTGTTACCCCCAAAACATTAATAGTCCGATTAAAATTGGCTAAAGTAGCACGTTTACGCACGTCTTTACAGTTATAGCCTTTTGAAAAAACAGGATAATTCATTTTCATAACATTATCTCTATCACGAGTCACTCCACCAACAATCGTTGCAGAGGCCCCAGAACGGATGGATAACATTGTATTTAGTTCACCAAAATAAGCATAATCGGGACATTCATTTTCAACTACTATAATATCATTATCCGAAATCTCCGCATAAGATTTCAAAGCATCATAAATACCATGAAAATCTTCTCCTTTTTCTAGTTTTCGTATTTTCAAAGTTCGTGCACGCCCCAAAACCTTTGTACCCCCAATATTACATTTCAAACCTGTTATCACACAATTATATAAACCAATATCATCTAAAACGTCAGATAGCATTGCACTATTTACAAGTTTCTTTAAGAATTCCAATTTTCTATTTTCTAAAGATTTCAATCCCTTAGAAATTATCTCTGCCAATTCAAAGTCTAATGGATAATTCACATCAATAGCTTCAATAGGCTCAGCTTCTAGTAAATAAGGCTTTATACCATAACGGCGTTTCATATTTAATGCTACATCACTATTTGTTATATACAACCCCATTGTTTCTACGATTGTATCAGGTAAATCCTTACTATTTGGGATATGCATTCTATCATAATTGGGACCTTCTTTACTCCATGTATATTGTTTCTCATTTTTCACCAAAATAACAGAATCATAAAGATCACCCTGCTCCTTCAGTATATTGATCCCTTTTTCAATTGTAGAAGGTTTAATAAAAGGACTGGTACCTAAAATCTGTATATAAATATCAGCATTTATCTTTTTTGCTTCATTATAAAATAGACTGTGTCCGTCAGTTTTATTGGTAGCTAATTCTGGATCACGTTTCAAATAAATACAATTCGTATGTTTTGCAATTTCATAAATTTCATCTTTTTCTGTATCTAGAAAAACTTCATCAATAAAAGAACAACGTACGAGTTTTTCCAATGTATGTAAAAATAAAGGTTTACCGTTCATTAATGTTGTATTCTTATTTTTAATACGTTCACTAGAACCCTTAACTGGCAAAAAAAGCAACTATTTTCATATCTGATTACTATTAAATTAAATCATACAATCTCTATAATCTATAAAACCCACAAAATCATTATTATCATCTAAAACTATTAATGTGTGAATTCTTTTCTCATTAAATAAATGTTCTATATCTACAATCTTTTCTTTCTCATATACTATTATTGGATTTGTTACCATAATATCTTTTACAACCATATCAAATGATTCTTTCTGATATCTTTGAAATGTTCTACGAATATCCCCATCAGTAATTAATCCAACTAAATGACGAGAGTTTAAGACAACTGCCATACCTAACCTTCCATCACTTATAATTGTCAGAGCCTCTGCTATTCTCATATCAGAATTAACAATAGGTAAATTATCTTTTCGCATCAAATCCCGCACATTAGTTAAAAGTTTTTTTTCCCAAGCTACCCCCAGGGTGATATTGTGCAAAATCTTTAGCTTGAAAGCTACGTATTTTCATCAATGCACATGCTAAGGCATCCCCCATCGCCAAAGTAGCGGTTGTAGATGAAGTCGGTGCAAGATTTAATGGACACGCTTCATATTTCACCGAAATATTCAAATGACAATTGGCATATTCCGCCAATAATGATGTCTGATTTCCTGACATAGCAATAAGTGGGATATTGCGTTTTTTCAAAAATGGAATGAAACGAAGCAGTTCGTCTGTCTGTCCCGAATTTGATATTGCCAAAACAATATCATTAGAAGAAATCATGCCCAAATCACCATGAAAAGCATCCAAAGGATTAATAAAAAAGGAAGGTGTTCCAGTACTGGCCAAAGTAGCTGCAATCTTTGCACCACAATGACCGGATTTTCCTACGCCCCGTTACGACCAATTTACCCCTGCTATGATAAATCAAATCTATAGCTTTATCAAAATCATCTGTCAATAAAGGATTAAATCTAGTATAGCCTGCGCTTCATCTTGAAAGCATTTAATGGCATAATCTTTTATTTCACTCATAATAAACTGCAAACTACTTTTTTCCAAATCTTTCAATAAAGCATGTTAGGCCCGTCACTCAAAGCCATATCCGGATTTGGATGTACTTCAAAGAAGTAACCAGTAGCTCCAAATGCTTTTGCAGCTAAAGCCATTGCCGGAACGTATTCTCGATTTCCACCAGTTTTCCCTCCATCAGCACCCGGACGTTGAACCGAATGTGTACAGTCCATTATAACATGAGGAGTAATAGAACACATATCGGGTATATTACGAAAATCAACAACCAGATTGTTATATCCAAATGTATTTCCACGTTCTGTCAACCATACGTTTGCATTACCAGTCTCTCTAACTTTCTCAACAGGGTATTTCATATCTTGGCCAGACAAAAATTGAGCTTTTTTTATATTAATAATTTTTCCTGTTCTAGCTGCTGCCACTAGCAAATCGGTTTGGCGACAAAGAAAAGCAGGTATTTGAATTACATCAACAATTCCACCGACAATTTCTGCCTGATAAGGCTCATGTATATCCGTCAATAAAGATAAACCATACTTCATCTTTATATCATTCAACATTGTTAATCCTTTTTCTAAATTCGGGCCGCGATAAGAATGAAGGGAAGTACGATTTGCTTTATCAAAAGAGGACTTAAATATAATATTAATACCATATTTATTATTCAAACGAACTAATTCCTTTGCCACTTCTTCCAATATATCGAAAGTTTCTATCACACAAGGACCAGCTATAAAAATCGGTTTATACATTTTTTTAATTTATATTTAACAAATAAAAAGTTTAAACTAATAATCCAACAAATTCTATTTTTCACTCTCTATAGTCCTTATTTCCATTCATAATCTCACGGAAGATATATACCAGATAATCCCTAACTTCCAGACCATACATTTTGGCTGTTTTCATTATGGTAAGATATGTAGCAACTACATCTACTCCGGCATCACGCTATAGAACAAAGTTTTTTTGTTTACAGTAAAAGGTCTGAACACGCTCAGCAATCATATTGTCAATTGCATAGTGACCATCCATAGGATAGTTCTGTAATTCAGCCCAGCCATTAAGCATATAATGAAAAACATTGTCCATCAAGTCGCCAAAATGAAGACGATTTGCTATTCTTTATGTTTGTACTCAAATTAGGGCTCCCTTCAATTTTTAGGCACTTTTCAGTGCACAAGCTATTGAGAAATTAAAAATAAAGCGATTAATTAACAGTTAACCATGGATAGCTCGATGTTCTAGGGCATAAGATTAACATAATCCCGGCATCCGTCAAATATTTTTTTATAAAATTTCCAGGTATTCCCAAGCTGAGCAGCCATTAAGCTTTACTATGCTGATAATGCTGTGGTAAGCAGATGCCATTTCTGCCCACTCGTCACTGCCGAAGTGGATTATAGACTTAGATTTCACGCAACCACTTCTTCCCCCATCGAACGGGCAGGATTTCAGAATTTCATTGTAAAATTACATAATTCAAGCCTAACTGACCCACTACACCATTATGGGTCTGCACCTTAAATCCTCCGCTAAGCAACAAGGCGGAAGTATATAAAAACAAGCGTAATACATACGTTGTACCGCTAAATTCCAGTGCTCCGTAGCTATCATGTCCTCTGCTTCCCACAATGTAGCATACGACTTAACTTTTCGGTAAGCTACCACAGCTTTTATGTCTTCCTTGCTTAAACTCATACCAACTGTATCCCCTCGTCTTTCACATTGTGGTAAAAAAGGAGTGAAATGCTGCTTTACCAATCCTTAAACGTATAAAGCACAGGACTGATGCATTCATTAAGCGACCATCCCAATTCTACCAACGGATAGGATACATTATCATAATCGGCCGATTCGATCTTAGGCTTATCCAACAAAATAAGCACGTCCCAATCGGAATCGTGACGCGCGTCTCCACGAGCACGAGATCCAAACAATATGGCATGAGCTCCTAAGGGAAGCACTTCCCTCAACCGTTCCGTTATGGATTGTAAAATATCTGTTTTCATTGCCTATTCTTTTTGCTATACACTTCATACAAACTATATGCAATAAATAATTTTCTGTATTTCCTAACGTTTGCTTTTAAAATGTTCATCAAAGAAAACAGAATTTCGATGCTATTCTATCTTCTCAAACGGAAAAGCATGAAGATAACTAATCGCCACCGTCATATTACCAAAAGCGAATACCAGCCGGGTATTGCGATGCAGGCGCATGATACAACCCTCCTTACCTTGGAAGACACCACCGGTAATACGGATTTTCTGCTTTTTCTGAAGATAATCCTCCAAAGGGCGATTCATCAGTTCGATGTTATAGGGCATGGATTCGTACAAATAGATGAATTCCTCCATCTGGCGTTGAGGGATGACTGCCGCACGGTGCGTATTATAGTCCGTCACCAAATACTGACGAGGAAGCATGGCGGACAGAATGAGTTCCAACTGCTGCAAGGGAGCGCAGACAAACAACCAGCCGTTGCCCACGATTTCCTTCTCGTCCGTCAAGGCATTCAACTTTTGGGCGGAACCGTGGCAAAAGGCCTCTTTCACCACCCGGACGGAATCACGACGGGCGATATATTCTTCTTTAGTATAGCCGCACTGCTCGAAACGTTTTTTATGGTCGGTCGTAGTGTAAGAAAACACTTTAAAACAAAAATATTTCTCCTCTACGACACCTGATGGAGTACGAAACTTTACGGCTTTCCTGCCACTAAAGACTCCGATGTAGCGTTTCAATTCTTTGTTGGAAAGATACAGGTAATACCAATTGACTTCAGGGTGTTCTTTTCCTATTCCCGCCAATGGCATGATTCCTTCATTTGACCCCGGGTCTGAGACGGAAGCGATTGAACTGCAGAGCAGTAACTTAGGCGCCTCGCTCGTTATGTTTTGATCACTGAGAGGGAGCGCTTCGGATATAGGCTCCACAGGATTGTTTAGTTCCATCAAAAACATCATAATTAAATTTATTTCTACAAAAAAATGAGGCTTAAACAAGCCCTCAATTTCCTTCTTTATTTTGGGGTTCTCTTAGTAAGAGAACCCCAAGTTTTATTAAATGCCTGATAATATGGTTTATAGGAGTGCTTTCGACCTTGATTTTGCAAACAATCGCGAATTTGAAGCCAATTTTGAGGTCTTTTTTTAATGATGATATTTCGATATTAAGGAATTATAGTTATCTTTGCAGCGAAATGGGGTTCTCTTACTAAGAGAATCCCAAGTTTTATTAAACAGTAAAAATGAAAATCTTTTGATTGTCAGCCTATTATATCATAGGCTTGTTATTGCAACTAATTTTCCATATTTAGATTTTCATGATGCAATTTAGGTTGTACCTATTCACAGCTTATAAATAAATATATTTTAATAAAGTAATACATTAGCAAACGTATATATTCTTTATGCTTAGGATAATTTGAGATAAAAAAAGAGGAAGCGTCCTCTCCCGAGATTACGCTTCCTCCATCCATACTAATTAAATCTTAATTTTGCAGTCTGAAGACTACAGGAACAGTGTATTTCACCCTCACTGCTTTTCCTCTTTGCTTGCCGGGCTTCCATTTTGGCTATGGAACTGATCACGCGGATTGCTTCTGTCCAGATACGGATCTACG
>ENA-OQOA01000622-OQOA01000622.1-human-gut-metagenome-genome-assembly--contig:-NODE-622-length-14527-cov-3.227014_pt1 | contig 14527 bp, 17 predicted proteins | sample MGYA00242633_ERZ504888 | MGnify/ENA primary metagenome ERZ504888 (study PRJEB26092, sample SAMD00036372) | human gut metagenome | host: Homo sapiens | study: EMG produced TPA metagenomics assembly of... | reverse complement strand
GGTATAGATATAAGCTTATTACTAATAGTTACTTTTTGTTCTCTCATAATATTGGAAACTCTTTTCTAACTGCCACTGCTGCACTTGCGAAACCTAATATTCTTATTTGTGTAACCTGCTTAATCTGTGCAGCATTTAAAAGAATATTGACATAATTCTTATTCCAATCCGTTTCATTTATATGTTTATCACAACAATCATAATCACATACAAGCTCGATACATTCAGCATATTGCATATAAAATATCCATATTAAAGGATTATACCAATATATTAAAGACGTTACCCCAGTTATAATCTTGATAATATGATGTTTTCTACGAATATGCATACTTTCATGTTCATATAGATATTCAATATCAACATCATTAACTCTGCTTGATATATATATTTTAGGTTTTATCAAACCATATACTAATGCGGAATTAATATAATCATTCTTATATATCTTTACCATGCAATTTCCAATTAATAACTTCTGTGGAACACTAGTAGATAATATATTTCTAAAATCTGATATCAACTACTATATTATAGAACAGCAACAGCACAACTCCTACACACCATATCTTTAAAAAAAATTCAGAGACTATCGTCTGACTATTAAAATCTCCTGTATTAACCATATTTGTTAATACATATGAAGATGTACTATTCACATTAAATTTAATAGAAAATGGTATTATAATCCTAACCCATACCAACGACATCAATAACATTCTGATTCTTACTGATTTTTACATGTGTTATCTTACATATAAGCAAACATGCCAGTATCGCCAATGCTATTTTAATATTATTTTTCCAATATAATTTGAATATATCCCATCATATGTATCCCCCAAAAAACACATTTATTATTTATCCAAATCAAATCCCCTTATTATTGCCTGTTTTCCCTCGTCTGTTATCCCTCTGGCACGTACGAAAAGCTGCCATGAACTCTGGCAATCAACAATATTACTTTAAGGCAGATATACATATTCCCTATAGTTGCTTTTCCTATATGTTTTACAAAAACAGCAACACCATGTAACTGCTTATTTAATACATCTGCATTGTCCACATCTCTGTTTTTCAAACCATTAAGTCCGTACAGAAAATATTCTGACAACGTCTTATAACTGGTATTAAACTTTCCATAATCAGTATTATCCTCTATGTATTCTAATGCCGATTTATAATCTTTTTAAATTTATCCAGAGCTTTTCTCCTATCCTTGAATATTACTTTTCCATACAGATTATATGCACGCTCATACGCTTCATCTTCTTCTAACATAGTATGTGTAACAGGCTCGAATTTTCTTACTGGGATCTGCGGAACCACAAACAATGCTAATGCAGCTATTACTACTATACCTACTAAAAAATACATATTTTTTTCTTCATACTACACCCCTTTTTATAAATACATTATACCTTGTATTGTTTCAACATTTTTGACTATAATTTTTTATTACAATTTACACCACTATCAAATGAATAAAACACACACCCTTTATACGTCAACATGCCCGTACTTCCTTCCTGAACCTCATCAAAGATTTTTTTATCTACATCCAGTTTTATATTTTTTCCAGCAACATCAAAATACAATCGGTATGCTATATTATTCTTTGATGTAGCACCAAATCCAGGTGCTGGTCTATTCGATGTCAACGTAGTGTTATAAACCTTTATTTCCCTATATCTTTCCTGCACTTTTGATACAAGTGTTGCTTTTACACTTTTCTTTCTTGAAAAAACATGTTGATAAACACCATATTTCCATACCTTATATAATATACTTAACACAAAAACTGCAAATATAATTTCACATACAATATAAAGCCATGCTGGGAACTGTATTCTCATATAACCTCTCTATCCGATATAATCATTCGTATATATCTTTACCCCTATGATTTGTTATTTATCTAAGTCAAATTCCTTTATTATTGCTTGTTTTTCCTCGTCTGTTATTCCCCTGGCACGTACGAAAGCTGCCACGAACTCTGGCAGTGAACCATCGAATCTTGTATCCACCATATTGACACTTTCTATAGTCTGTGCATCTTCCTTCTTAACGAGTGATGTAACTATTGCATTTTCCGACTTTATGATTCCTCTTTCACTAAGACGTTTTATTACTGTGTATGTTGTTGATTTCTTCCACTCAAGCTTTTCCTTGCACAGCTTTACAAGCTCTGTACTTTTGACTGGCTCATTTTCCCATAATATTTTACAAAATTATACTCACTTTCATATATTACTGGCTGCATATTAAAACCTCTTTTCAGAATCATCTTATGGTTTAAGTCTAACACGTTAGACCTTGCATGTCAACCAGTTAAATTGCATTTAGTTCCATTCCTCTGCCAACAGTTACTACATAACCACAACGTAACAATTCCAGATAAACGATATCTTCTAAAATGAGATTAATATCACGCATATTACCACCAAAAACGGCTTCACCTGATTCCATGAGTTCCTGCTTAATCATCGTTTAATCATAGTTTTCATCCTTCTTTTTGCTTTCTGCTTTGCAGCCACTTCCTTTTTCTCTGCGCTCATTATAGAATTCCTTTTTAATTATGATAAGATAATAGCTACATGAATTAATCATTATATAAACCATATGCTTGAGGTGTACCAAAAGCATTGTCTAAATACGAGGACTGATTATAATATGAATAACAATGATAACTGCAATGGCAGCTGTGACAATAGCCAGAGCATCAATAATAATATAAATACGAATACTACATTTTCCAGTGAAGACATACACTATATGAAGCTTGCCATCAAACAGGCTAAAAAGGCCGCTTTGCTTGATGAAGTTCCTATAGGATGTATAATCGTTTATGATGGAAAAATCATAGGACGTGGGTACAACAGAAGAAACACTGATAAAACAACGCTCGGTCATGCTGAGATTACTGCTATTAAAAAAGCCAGCCGTTATATGAACGACTGGAGGCTTGAAGACTGTACTATATACGTTACTTTAGAGCCCTGCCAGATGTGTGCAGGTGCCATCGTACAGGCACGTATTCCACGAGTTGTCATAGGCTCCATGAATTCCAAAGCTGGGTGTGCAGGTTCTATAATAAATCTTCTTAATATGCCACAATTCAACCATCAGGCTGAAGTTGTACGCGGAGTATGTGATGAAGAATGTTCTACTATGTTAAGCACATTTTTCAAGGAATTACGCCAGAAAAAGAAAGCTGAAAAAGCCAGCATAAAAGGAGCTCTGAAAACTAACGAATAATTTCATTATAAAGCTGATTTAGATTTACACACCAATATAATTATTGAAATAATCGGACATGATAAAACACAGCCATTTAACATAGATATATACAGAAATGAGGATTAACATGAAACTCGAATACAACCTTGGCAGATACTCTCTCAAAGTTCTTAACAAAAGTCATTCTATAGATGTTCTTGACTTCTACTATCGTAACCGAAGGGACTTTGATAAATATGAATCAGATAAGCCGGCTTCCTTCTACACTGAAGACTTTATCAGCCGCATGCTTGAGGCTGAAATGAAAGGCCTGCTTTCTATGACATTTGTAAGATTCTTTCTGATGGACAGACACGAACCTGATTATATTCTTGGCTCTCTGTCCTTCTCCCATATAAGCAGAGGCTCATCCCCTTCTGCCAATATGGGATATAAGATAGATGAATATCATCGCAACGAAGGACTGGCATCCCTTATGATAGCCACAGCCCTTGAAGATATCGTTCCTGATATCGGGCTTCACCGCACTGAATGTTATATCCATCCGGATAATTCTACATCGCTTCATCTCATGGAGAAATTCGGCTTTATCGATGAAGGCATAGCCCACTCATATGTCAGACTAAATGGTATATGGCAGGATCACAGGCGCTTTGTCTATATTTCCTGATACCAGTATCCAAAGTATGGATTATTGTAGTCACTCCTGTGGCTCTTCTTAAAGTTACAGAATCCAAACATTGATGCCATATAGCGCTCCCTGTTGCAGTACATACCTGGAACCCCTATAAAATAATTCGTATTGTTCTCATTATCACACACTCTTCCAAACAAAAGATGGTGAAAATTATAATACCCATGTATCAGAAAGCTGTTATTTATAATCTCCTTATCCTTAAGTGGCAGCTTTGATAACATCTGAGGTGTCACTTCTATACAATCATAAAAGTAATCATCATCAAATGCATCCACATAATCAGCCTTTGAGTACAGCTTTTTATATAAGTGCTCATTGCTATCCGCACATTTCTTCTTTGCAGAAGTATTCACTACTGCTGTTTTATCTGCATTGTCTGTATTGTATGTGTTGTATGTATTATCTACATTATCAGTGTTGTATGTATTTTCTGCATTATCTGTATTTTCTGTGTTGTCCATACATTCCATAGCATGTAATTCTTCCATCTTTTCCATACTTTCTCTTACGTTAACATCCGCTGCAGCCTGGTTATATCTGTTTTTTTCATCTTTGTATGCAGCAGCTTTAATTCTGCTATTCTGGCTTTCACTGTATTTGCTTTCCGTATCCTTATATGCAGTATCTATGCCTTCTTTACTCACACATCCAGCATTTTCTTCAGAGGCTTTTTTAACATTCTCCTTAGTGTCACTTATCCTGTACTTTCTTACATCACTTTCCGCGAATTCTATAACGTCAGGATTAACATCATAATCCTCCCACATAGAAAACATCATATAATATCTGTCACCCTTGTTGGCAACAGCTATTCCACATATATCTGATGATGCATAGCCAGTATTATCTATATTACTGGCATTAAATATTCCAGCATATGATGCCATTCCATTGTTTACTATACAATCCCCCACTTTCATAAGCCTGTATCTTCCAGGAATAGATGTATCCCTGTCTATAAGCATATGTACTCCAAACATCTGCGGTGTGTCTGTATACACGCCCCTGAGATTGATATTAAGCCTCATCTCACCTGCCCTGACCTCTACCTTTGCAAACCCTACATTCTTATCCTTTACACCTCCCGGATAAGAATAAATGTATGAAACAAACCGCTGATAGTCAGCCAATAAAAAACCTCCTGACAATATAAGATTGATATGTAATCTTATGACCGCCAGGAGCTAAATATGTATATCGGTGTATTTATTTAATTTAATTTCCCCACAGCCAGACATGACAAGGCTGTAAGCAGCTGGGTATACTATGTGAAATGCACTTGAAGTTTGATTGTGATAGTTCTTAGTCTTTCCCTGCACTTGCCAGCCAGCTTCGTACACGGATGTACGAAGCAGCGAAGCCATTATTCCACTATCGCATTCGCAACCTGCGCAAACTGCTCCAGTGTAAGTGCCTCACCTCTTATAGTCAGAGGCAGTCCACATTTTTCAAGTGCCGCAGCAAGCTTTTCCTTGGAAACATTAACATCACCGCTGTTGCCAACACTGTTCATCATAGTTTTTCTACGCTGATTGAAGGATGCCCTTATTATTCTGAACATAAGATGTTCATCAGCTACATCTACCGGTGGTTTCTCATATCTTTCAAGCTTGATTACCGCCGAATCCACGTTTGGTCTTGGCATAAAACAGCTTGCCGGAACATTAAGCACGATTCTAGGTCTGGCATAGTACTGTACCGCCAGTGAAAGTGCACCATAATCCTTAGTTCCAGGGCCCACCTGCATCCTGTCAGCCACTTCCTTCTGAACCATGATAGTTATGCTGTCAAGAGGAACTCCACTCTCGAAAAGTCCCATAATAATAGGTGTCGTTATATAGTATGGAAGATTAGCAACCACCTTTATGGGCTTTCCTCCATTCTTCTGCTCTGCAAGCTTTTTTATATCAAGCTTTAATATATCTTCGTTGATAACTGTCACGTTGTCATACCACGAAAGCGTATCTTCTGTAAGTATCGGTATAAGCTTCTTATCTATCTCAACAGCTACGACCTCTCTTGCATTCTCACATAGAATCTGTGTCATAGTTCCGATTCCAGGGCCTACCTCAAGCACGAAATCATCCTCTGTAACGCCAGCCTCTCTTACTATTTTCTGAACAACATTCTCATCTATAAGAAAGTTCTGTCCGAATTTCTTCTGGAAATTAAAGCCATACCTGTTAAGAACAGCTATCGTATTAGTCGGATTTCCAAGATGCATGACGTTATCATAATTCTTATTATTCATATATATATTTATCTCCATTCCTGTATCACACATAACATAGACTGTTTATGTTTATTAACACAGCCTGCACTGTTTTATAACAAACCTTAACAACAAATATACATTTTCTGAATAAGTATGTCAATCGAATAACAAAATACTAAAACCACACGTAAATCACAGATGCAGTCCATATACTCTGCATGCATTCTGGTATGTCACCTCTGCTATCTGCTCCTTCGTAACACCCTTTATATCAGCAAGCTTTTCTATAACATATTGTATGTTACTGCTGTCATTTCTTTTTCCTCTGTTAGGCACTGGTGCAAGATATGGACAGTCTGTTTCAAGCACTATCCTCTCAAGCGGTATGACATTTGCTGCTTCTATAAGCTTTTTCGCATTCTTAAAGGTAAGCACTCCGCCTATACCGAAGTAGAAGTTCATATCATAAAATGTCTTAACTGTTTCTTTAGAATATGAATAGCAGTGGATTATGCCTCCAACCTCACTGGCATGTCCGCTTTTTAATATATCTATGGTATCAGCACATGCATCTCTTGAATGGATAATAACCGGCTTGCTGACCTCTCTTGCCAGCTCTAACTGTCTTGCAAACCACTTTTTCTGAAGTTCTCTTCCCGGCTCATCATAATAATAATCAAGTCCGATTTCTCCAATCGCAACAACCTTGTTGTTCGTAAGTGCCTCTTTCTTTAGCCAGTCCATGAAGCTCCCACCATATATATTACTATCATCTATCACTGAATTCCTTGGGTTCTCCCCACGCTCAAGCCTCTCATAGTCATCCGGATGCACACCTATAGCTGCATATATATTATCATATTTTTCTGCAAGCCTGACACTTTCTATACATCCTTCAAGGCTTGCACCTACATTTACAACTGCTCCTATATCACCGCTGAAAAGACTTGTTAATAATTCATCGCGGTCTTTATCAAATGCTTCATCATCATAATGAGCATGTGTATCAAATATCTTCATTCACAACCTCTCTTATTTCCTGTGTCTGGTGCTTTTTATTAAATCTTGCAAGAACAACCACCCATGCAACTGATAATATAAGACCTGCCACTGACACACACAAACCCCGCCATAAGTATGGTACCTTAAACGTTATCTTAGTCACTCCTGCTCTTACATATGTAAGATTATTCTTCTTTCCAAGCCACTCATCTGATACGAATATATCATGATAAGAAAGGCTTGTATTTACATTATCATAATCTGATGTGATAGTTATTCCGTTCACGTCATGCCCTACTTTAAGCTCTATGTTAGTTCTTTCAGGCAGCTGTGCAGATGTTATATCCATCATATCACTAAGAAGTCTTCCAACAGACTTATCAGCTGACACTCCATAGTAGTATGCCAGATTAAGACCACATACTATTATGTTATCGTTCTTAACTGTACCATAAAAATCAAGCTTAAGACCGTTGTCCATGACACTTCCCCATGTATTATCAAGACCTGTAACATATACTGTCTGCCATGTTGCATATCCTTTAGGGAAAAGATCAGGATAAAGCACTCCAAGCTTAGTATCCATATCCGGATAGCCATTCTTAAATACAATATCGCTGCACGTAACGCCAAGGAACTCCTGACTCTGTGTCTTCTTTTCCTGTGGAATTCCATCTGCATATATAACAACCTTCACGCCAGCTTCACTAAGCCTTAAGACAAGCTCCTCTGCTGCCGTCTTATCATCATATGTAAATCCATCAAGGATAACTTGCTTATACTGCGATAACTGTTCATAAGAATAATCATTAAGATTATCTGAATCAGTCTCTTCAACTGCCGGAAATGACTGTGATATAAGAGGTGTACCACTTCCTATGCCTATCACCTCATACTTACTGATTGTTCCCCAGTTATCATAAGTATCCATATGGTATAACCTGTATGCTGCATTTTCTCCTGCAACACTATATCCTGAGGCACCTGCTGCCATATCCATATCTTTTACAGATACACCATACTTTTGAAGCGATGACAGTCTTACAAGAACTGTATCATTTCCCAGTTCACGGCATCTGTCAAACACATAATAATAATTGCCATCAGCTAATGCCCTGTTTATTCTTACTATGTTAGTGGATGTATTAGCAGCCTCACGTCCTGCACCATATGCGGCAGGTATTGCATTGTTCCAGTCTGATACTAAAAATGCTCCCATAGACCCTAAGCTGCTGTCATCAAGAAGTGCTATTCTCTGCTTTGTTATGGACTGCGCCTTTGATATAAGTGTATTATCCTGCTGCATATCCAGTCTGTCCCACACACTGTCGTTATCTGTGTTAATGCTCACTCCATTCTTAGTTATGGATATAGTATCTAATCCACCTGTTATCAACGGTATAGATGGCACTATATCTAAAACAAGCAGAACACCGAAAAACACTATCAGCGGCTTTTTGAGTGTATCCCATTTAAGAAAGCTGTACAGTATCATACATAGTGCTATGGATATGAATCTTAACATCCACAGATACTGGCTTCCCGGAAGTATCTTTAACACCGGATACATAGCTGTCGCTGTACATATAAGTGTTATTATAGCTGTGACAAATCCGGCTCTTGACTTCTTATATCCAAAAAACATTCCTCCAACCGCAAGTATTGTTGCTGCCAGTCCGAAGTAAAAATGAGCATAGTCTGTAGTTATTCTGTCTACCGGGTTAAGTGTATACACTATCTTCTGGAAAAAGTTAGCCATATTTTCCGAATTGTCAAGTGAGGTTATTCCTCCGTTAAGTGAGGCAACCAGCCATACACCTATAAGCATGAAGCTAAGCAGTATGGATATCACTATATCAGCGGCTGCTCTTTTAGAATATCCTTCAATCATATGAACTATACAGTATACTAGCACTGCAAGCGCAACCATACCTGCATATCCAAGATGACAAAGTGCTATGAGAATAAAACTTATCATGGCAAAAGGAATTCTTATGACCTTTCTGTCCTTAAGATACTCCGATACCTCATATATGAACAACGGCAGAAATATCATGCTGAGTGATCTTGCCAGATTGCCTTCAACAAACAGTGCACACGAGGTTATTAGGCATAAAAACCATATGAAGCCTATAAATGCTCCAAGCACTGGTCTTTTCATCCTTATACCTATATATAACCAGCTTAATGCACCAAGTACAGATATTATCCCTACAAATATAAGATAACCTATAAGCATATTGCCGCCCGCAAGCATTTCACAGAATGCCATAAAATACGCTGCAAGCGGCGCCCAGTATCTCATAAGCTCAACACCGTTATACCACATATAATCGTATAAAGGATACCAGTTTCCATCCTTTATGGAGTTGTATACATAATCACCTCTGTATATATGATACATAGTATCTGAGCCAGCTGGATAGGTACCATTCTGACTCACTATTTTAACCACCATAACCGATACGGATACTATCAGTGCCACATACACAATACAGCCTATTATCGACAAGGTGTAATATAAAACATGATTTTTTCCCTGCTTATTCATATAACCTGCCTCTTAATATGTTAAACATCTTTTGACACTCACATCATTATACATTAAGACCTTTAACCTTTTTAACTTAACTTCATTTATTATTTTTCTTTCGTTCCTGTCAGGTCATCAATCACTGTGTCTATAACCTCTGACATTATTTTGTTCTCTATCTCTTTATCGTTAGCAGCATTTTCTTCCTGCTCTGACATGTTGATTATATAACTTCTTGTAGGTGTCTCACTCGCTTCAACAGATGTAAGCATCCCGCCTATATTATGTATTATGCGATAGAATTCTTCTGAAAAATAATCTGTTACATTTTCAAGTGTTGGAAGTATTGCATCAAAAGGCTCTTCTTCGTTTAACACCTTATTCTGGTATTTTTCAAGGAAATCGTTGATTCCTTTTTCAAATATATTAAACTCCACAAACGAGCTTCTTCCAAACCTTATATCAAGTGCAAACTCCCATGTATGCGGATGAGTTTCTCCCTTGTTATCATTAATAATGATATAATGACGCATATTAAGATAAAACTTAATCTTATATTCTCTGTACAACTTAACTGCCATATGCTCTTCCTTCCTGCTGATATCCTACAGATATCTTTCTCTTAGTTTTTCCATATCTGTATTATTATCTATAAGCTCTACTCTCTGGACTTTTACCTCTTTATCTTCAAGTATGCTTATTCCATGCTTCAACTGGTCTGTCGTTATATTGACTGCGATAAGAACTATATCACACGCCCCATACTCGAACCTGAGTACATGCTTATCAAGAATATATACTGCACGTTCAAAAAACTTCCTGCGGCTTTCCTCTGTCTCACATTCTATGCGTGCAAATGTGACGGGATGAACATTTCTTTCCATAAGCTTTTCTACAAATGGCACTATAGCCTTCTGTTTCCATACGTTATTATGCGTATTGTGAAGATCCTTATCTGCCAGCATTTTCATTTTACCTTTGCAAGCCCCATGCTAAGTACTTTAACATCAGCTTCCCTCTCATCAAGCCTTATCGCTGACCTTCTTATAATAAATGCATATATAACAGCTATCAGAACAAGCGCCATAAGAATAACTATGACAAATGTTTCCATCTCTACTTTGATTCCCAGATATGTATTGTTATCTAATAATACACTTTTCTCTGTCATAAGGCACAGCTTGTAATTCTGGTCTGCATACTTAAAAAGCACACCAGACATAAGATATGTTTTATTGTCCACGTTGACTATGCTGTGCTGTATATGGTTAACCTGAAGAGAATCCATAAACTCCTTTGATGCTTTTGAATTATAATATGTATCTGCAGAAACCTCCTTATACCTGTTAGTTTCCATGACATCCTTTACATAAAGCATGGACTGGTTCCTTGAAAACACCCAGTACTTGTTAGATGATGCATCCATGGTTTTAAGAATATCATTAATAATATCCTGGTCATCCCTGTTTTCTTTTAAGTTAATCTGATCAAGGACAAGCTGTACATATGAATCCTGCTGTGTCGCGCAGACCTCCAGAATCCCCTTTTCATATCTGTTAATCTGAATATATGAAAGCCACCCACATGCTGCTGCCGCTATCACTACACATATTGTTGTTATTATTAGAATCGGATGCTTTCCAGGCTTTTTATTACTGCTATTGCCAGACTTCTGCTCTTCCATAATTACTCCATTTCCTGATTTGCCATGCAAATTTAACTATTTAGCTTTTAATGTTTATCACTTTAAAATTTAACGCTTTCAAGATTTATCATTTTTAACATTTATTACTTTCAACATTTACCACTTTCAACATTTACCACTTTCAACATTTATCGCTTTCAATATTTAACATTTTCAAAATTTACTGCTTTTAACTCTCTGACATTAGTACCCTTATTAAGTTTTCTGACTATCTACATTAACTTTATGTCTGATTTTTCAATTTTTTCATTTATTATCTTCATATCACCTTTTACAACATCTGTAAATGCCTTACATTCCTGTGACAAGGTCTTAGTTTTCCATGAGCTGTCAGTCTGTATGCTGTTAATTATTCCTGCTATTCTTATGAAAAATACGATAAGATTAAAAACGGAAGTAATAATATGCACACCAGTGCCTTATATAGTAGCTTCTCACATTTTTATTAATCTTCAGATAATGTGCCGCTGTTATAAAATATAAGAAACCAGTTAATATATACAACGCAAATATGATTCCTGTTGAAAGCAATATAACTTTTCCAGAGTATCCTACAACCATAAGACATATAAGCGCCAGATACCATATCATTCTTGGAAATGCAAATGTGTGGTCATACAGCAATGTCTTTACACTTATGTCAGACATAAACTTTCTTAGCTTGAAGTTCTTATCCATAAACATTTTTGCTACTTCAAGACTTCCTCTCTGCCACCTCTGTCTCTGTGTATACAGCTTGTTGACATTCTCTATCGGGTCAACGAAAAACAGTGCATCCTCACACACCTCTACTCGTTCATCCTGTCTGTAACGCATCTGGAATGTTATATGTGTATCCTCACATATCGTATCTGTGTTATACATCCACGACTTAAGTACTGCTGACTTTCTGAATGCTGAAAATGCTCCCGAAAGTGTATACACCGAATTCAGTTCTGAAGCATAACTTCTTCCTGCCAGAAATGCCTGTGCATATTCCATGAACTCAAGATTACGAAGTAGTCTTGGTAAACCAGCCTTATACTTCCTAATCTGTTCCGGAACTGTAAGAATCGCACCAGTCATACAGTTAAGCTCTGTATCTGCCTCGAATCTGTTAATCATATTAACAAGTGCATTCTTCTCTAAAAGTCCGTCACTATCAAGGTTGATTATATATTTACCCTCACTGTTGTAAAGTGCAAGATTAAGTGCCCTTGACTTTCCCTGTTCAGAATTCATCCACTGCATATGAAGTCTGGGAAACTTTTTCTGACATTCTGCATATACATCAAAGCTGTTATCCTGTCCTTTATTATTTACAAGGAATATTCTTATCTTATCATCCGGATATGAGCTTTTATCTATGGACTCTATGCACTGATACAACGTATCTGCCGAATTATATACAGGAATTATAAGAGATATTTCCGGATAAACCTTTATCTCTTTTCTGTTCTTTTTATATTTCATCCCTCTTCTTATGAGCAGTACCACACTGCCTATCGCTGGTACTATCTCCATAATGAATGGAATAATAATCCATCCACCCCAAAAAGAAAGGAATTAAGAATTGACTTTATCACTGCCATATGCAAAATTCCCCACTTTCATTTTAATAATCTGCGGTTTTGTGAACACATAAAAGTACAGAAGTACACTCAGTACATAAAAGAATATTCTTCCTATAAATGTATGCACAACATAGTACGCACCCATACCAAAGAAGTGCACTGAAAGACATATAAGCACAATTCTTAGTGCATTACATACCATGATATAACAGAATCCACCGATTCCTACTATTATCTTTTCACTGATGTTATAGACGTTAAAGAACGCAAGCAGCGAAATAAACGCCATAATCTCTATTATTCCGGAACACTCAAAGTCTATAAGCAATGTGATGGATGACATACCTGTATGTACAAATATAATCCCGTATTTAAAATATGCCGTAAATGCCCCTGTAATGCTTCCAACAACGCCTGCAAGTGCCGATACACATCTTGCAAGAGGCATTGTAAGCACAGGCTGCACTGTCATCATCAATATTGTAAAAAGTCCAAGACTTCCTATGATAAACTCCCACGCATGAAGCTTCGCCCTGTGTGTAACTGATAGAACATATAGCCATACTGCTATAACAACCAATGCAACTATAGGATTAACTCTCATTATCAAGACACCTGCCTGTTACCTTTCTTTTCTGATATACCAGCACACCTGCTGTTACACCTACGCATAATATAAGTCCTAACCATGCACCAGATGATGCACCTGCTGTTGTTATCCACTGTTGTCCAAGTCGACCAAACTGTGCATCAATACGCTTAAAATCACTGGCATCACATCCGAATTTCTTTGCTACCTTTTCAAGGTCAAGATAGAATTCACATTCATCCTGTACACCATTTTTTACAGTGATGGTCATCTTGCCGTACCATTCACTATTTTCTCTATTTATACTATCCTCATATATATTTCCTGCATTATTCCATGCATCATGAGTTGAGAATATATAAAACTCATATGTACCATCCTCATATCCGCCATTAGGTGTATTCCAGTTGATATTTCCAGCTTCATCAACTGACACCAATCTTGGAGAAAATACCTGTTTCTCATTATTATTAAACTTAATGGTTACAGCACTCATGAACTCACCACCAGCGTCTTTTCTTTATCCACATGACTTGGCATAGTTGTAACAACATGTCCAAGCAGTGTGCTGCCTCCATCGCAGTAAAGTGCGCCTTTGGAATCAACTATCTGATAATGTGTACCCGCTGTAGCATATTCTATGGTTGTATGTGGATACCTGTCCCAGTCACCATATAGTCCTTTTAATCCATCATATGTTATATCTGTACTTATCTCTACTCCCTTTTGACTCATCAAGATTAGATACATTTTCTATAAATGGCTCTGTAAGATATAATCCGAAAGATATTGTGTTATTGTACGTTGGTAATTCTGACTTAGGAATCGCTATCTCCCACTGTTTTCCAACATGCTTACATTCAGCTTTATCTACACCATTTATATCACCATCCTGTGTTAACTGGAACACCATTTCATTGCCCATATCAGACTTTATCGTATACATACCATTAGAATGTGAACCAGCGCCATATGCACTACTTGTCTCACCAT
>ENA-OQOA01000621-OQOA01000621.1-human-gut-metagenome-genome-assembly--contig:-NODE-621-length-14550-cov-3.509048_pt1 | contig 14550 bp, 13 predicted proteins | sample MGYA00242633_ERZ504888 | MGnify/ENA primary metagenome ERZ504888 (study PRJEB26092, sample SAMD00036372) | human gut metagenome | host: Homo sapiens | study: EMG produced TPA metagenomics assembly of... | reverse complement strand
AAACAGATTAATAATATTTACGAGAAAGAATTCAACAGTCTGCTCCGCGGGATTGGGATCACATCGTCACAGTGTGCGGTGCTGGATTACCTTCTTGGCAGCAGCAAAGAATTTGTGAATCAGAAAGACATTGAGAAAGCACTAAGTCTTAAGAATCCGACGGTGACAGGAATCTTAAAAAGGCTGGATGAAAAGGGGTTCATTCTGGCGGTTCCAAGTAATCAGGATAAAAGATGCAAGAACATATACCCGACAGAAAAAGCGTACGATATCCAGAAAAAAATGGATAACTACCGGAAGAAGATCGACCGGCGGCTTACGATCGGAATGAGTAAAAAGAAATTGCAGCATTGGAAAAGATGCTGGACAGGGTCCTTTATAATATCAGTGATCCGTAGACAGAACGAAAAGCAGAGAGACAGGAGATGTAAAAATGAGTTATGCAGATAAAGTGTTTATCAACATGTGCCGTGACATCATCGATAACGGTACCGATACCAGAGGAGAAAAGGTCAGACCGATATGGGAAGACGGGACACCAGCGTATACGATCAAAAAATTCGGAGTCGTGAACCGTTATGATCTGTCGAAAGAATTTCCGGCATTGACACTTCGAAGAACCGCAATTAAAAGCTGTACGGATGAACTTCTCTGGATCTGGCAGCAGAAATCAAATAATATCAATGACCTGCACAGCCATATCTGGGACAGCTGGGCAGATGAAGACGGCTCCATCGGCAAGGCATATGGTTATCAGCTTGGAGTCAAGCACCAGTACAAAGAAGGTATGATGGATCAGGTAGACCGTGTGTTATATGACCTTAAGAACAATCCGTACAGCCGCCGCATCATGACAAATATCTACGTGCATCAGGACCTTCATGAGATGAACCTTTATCCGTGTGCATATTCCATGACATTCAATGTGACCAAGGAACCAGGCAAGGATAAGCTTACATTAAATGCGGTACTGAACCAGCGTTCCCAGGATATCCTGGCGGCAAATAACTGGAATGTATGCCAGTATTCTATCCTTCTGATGATGATCGCGCAGGTTTGCGATATGGAAGCGGGAGAACTGGTCCATGTGATTGCAGACTGTCATATTTATGACCGTCATGTACCGGTCATCAAGGAACTGATCAGCCGTACACCATATCCGGCACCGACTGTGAAACTGAATCCGGAGATCAAAGATTTCTATGAGTTTACAACGGATGACCTAATCGTAGAAAACTATCAGACCTGGCCGCAGATCAAAAACATTCCAATCGCGATCTGATCGTCAGAAGAAACCAATAAAAACAGAAGGGGATTTTAACATGAATATTATCGTAGCAGCAGACAAAAACTGGGCCATCGGCAAAGATAACAAACTTCTTGTAAGCATCCCGGCAGACATGAAGATGTTCCGCCAGGAGACAACAGGCAAAGTCGTTGTCATGGGGCGCAAGACACTGGAAAAGCTTTCCAAAACGGACTTCCGCTCAAGAACAGAACCAATATTGTTCTTACCGGAAATAAAGATTACAAGGTAAAAGATGCTATTATCGTTCATACGATCGAGGAACTTCTGGAGGAAATTAAGAAATATCCGTCCGATCAGGTATACTGCATCGGTGGAGACAGTGTGTACAAACAGCTCCTTCCATACTGTGACACTGCACATGTGACCAAGATCGATTTTGCATACGAAGCAGACAGCTACTTCCCGAATCTTGACGAGATGCCGGAGTGGAAAGTGACTGCAGAAAGCGATGAGCAGACATATTTTGATCTGGAGTATCAGTTTGTGAAGTATGAGAGAAAGAAATAGAAGGAACAAAGTAGAGCCGGAAAAGCCAGTGATATAAAAGAAAAAATATCCCTCAGAATGTGTTTAAACTGATTCTGAGGGATGTTTTTGTATAGTGAAAATCTACGTTACTGTTCATTACGTTCTCAGCGGGATAGCAGTGTATGAACAGCAACAATTCTTCTGATGTTGAAAGACGTTAACTGTCTGGCAGTCAGATGTTATTTATTCAATAACTTTCAGCCATCCTTCCGGAGCCTGGATACGTCCCATTTGGATACCTGTTAATGTGTCATAGAGTTTCTGGATAACCGGACCCATTTTCTCCATTCCGCTTGGGAAACAGATTTCTTTACCATGGTCAACAATCTTTCCGACAGGAGAGATAACTGCAGCAGTACCGCAGAGACCACATTCAGCGAAATCTTTCACTTCATCGAAGTATATTTCTCTTTCCTCAGCTTCTAATCCCAGGTATTCCTTGGCAACATAGATTAAGGAACGACGTGTGATAGAAGGAAGGATACTGTTGGACTTCGGTGTGACAACTTTGCCGTCTTTTGTAACGAAGATGAAGTTAGCACCGCCTGTTTCTTCTACTTTGGTACGTGTAGCTGCATCAAGATACATGTTCTCATCGAATCCGTTCTTGTGAGCATCTACGATTGCATGCAAGCTCATTGCATAGTTAAGACCTGCTTTGATATGGCCTGTTCCATGAGGTGCAGCGCGGTCGAAATCACTGACGCGGATTGTGATTGGTTTAGCACCGCCTTTGAAGTATGGTCCTACAGGTGTAGTGAATACGCGGAACATATACTCATCAGCAGGTTTTACACCGATAACCGGGTTAGTACCCATCATGTAAGGACGAACATATAAAGTTGCGCCTGAACCGTATGGCGGAACATATGCTGCATTAGCTTTTACAGTCTGAACAATTGCATCAACAAAACGGTCTTCCGGGAATACAGGCATCTCAAGTCTTTTTGCTGAGTTTGCCATACGTTCTGCATTTAAGTCAGGACGGAAAGTAACGATATGTCCGTCTTCTGTAGTGTAAGCCTTCATTCCTTCGAAAACTGTCTGCGCATACTGGAAAACACCTGCACATTCGTTCAGTGTTACATTAGGATCTGTTGTCAGTTCTCCGGCATCCCATGCGCCGTCTTTGAATTTAGATACATAACGATAATCAGTCTGTACGTAACCGAAGCCTAAGCTGCTCCAGTCGATATTCTTTTTTCCATAATGAATCTTTCCTCCGTTCACACATATTTACAGTATTTACAAGTGTGATTACTGTTTATCTCTTTACCATTGTAAAACTTTTGTCTGCTAAGTTCAATGGGAAATTTCCAATTTTAATGAAAAATTGAAAAATCGTGTTACTGTTCACATACAGTAACAAAAAATCCGCCAGTCTTGTTTTTTATAGAGGATTTCGCTATAATATGGAATAGAAAATGGAGGAAAATATGAGCGAGAATTTTGATGAATTAGGAGAACTTGGAGACAAAATAAAAAAGATCATAGACACAGCAGTTTCTACTAAAGATTACCGCCAGATGACCGAGGATATTAAGCAGACGGTGGGACAGACTGTTAACAGCGCAGTAAATTCTGCTGTAGATTCCGGAAGCGAGGCAATCAAAAATGGTCTGAATAATGTATTTGGAACCGGAAACAGTCAGTCCGGTGATTCCGGGGTATACCGCAATAAAACAAAAGAATTTGAAGAAAAGCGCAGGCGGGAACGTGAACAGGAGCAGGAACGTCAGAGAATTGAGAAGGAGAAAGCAAAAGAGAAGATGCTGACTCTTTATGAAAGGAACACCGGGGGAAGAATGAAAGGTATGATGATTGCTGTTTCAGGTGGAATCCTTGCCAGTGGAATGGGACTGGGAACTCTGGTCCTTAGCATCTTTGGAGCGGTGGGGCATATGAGTTCCCTTGTGACCGGTGGAACCTGTTTTATGGCAGTCGGAGCTTTGACAGGAGTGGGACTTCTCGCAGGCGGCATTAAAAAACTGGGTAAACTGGAACGTTTTCAAAAGTATATTGACACACTGGGAAATCACACATACTGTAATTTTGAACAATTGTCAGCAGCAGTAAATAAGCCGGTGAAATTCGTTAAAAAAGATATTAAAAAGATGATTGATGACAGATGGTTCCGTCAGGGACATATTGATGAACAGGAAACCTGTCTGATCACCAGTAATGAGACTTATCTGCAATATACGCAGACGCAGAAGGCACTTGAGCAGAAGAAACAGGAAGAAGAAAAACATCAGGCTGAACAGGAGAGAAACAGAAAGAACACACCGCCTGAAGTGCAGGAGGTGCTGGATAAAGGAAATGAATTTCTGGATAAGATCCACAGGAGCAACGATGCGATTCCTGGAGAGGAGATTTCTGCAAAAATATCCAGAATGGAACTGATTGTGGAGAAGATTTTTGAACGGGCGCAGAAGCATCCGGAGATTATTCCGGATCTGAAGAAACTGATGAATTATTATCTGCCCATGACAGTAAAGCTGCTGGATGCATATGAAGAAATGGATCAGCAGCCTGTGCAGGGAGAGAATATCCAGGCATCCAAAAAGGAGATAGAGGATACGCTGGATACACTGAATCAGGCATTTGAAAAACTTCTGGATTCTGCCTTTCAGGATACTGCGTGGGATGTTTCAAGTGATATTTCAGTGCTTCATACGCTGCTTGCACAGGAAGGTCTGACAGATGATGACTTTGCAAAAATGAAAAAGAACTGAAAATAAAAAGGATAAAAAGGAGCGGCAGAGGACATGGGAAACGAATTTAAAGATTTTGAAATGGAAACACCATCATTAACACTGGAGCCGGATCTTGGAGAGTTTGAAAAGAAAGAAGAAGTGCTCCCCAAAAAGCAGACACAGAAGGAAGAAGTGCCTGTACTGACACCGGAAGAACAGAAAATGGTAAATGATTTTGCTGCAAAGATTGATATTGAGAATACTAATCAGATTCTTCAGTATGGTGCAGGAACCCAGAAAAAAATGGCGGACTTTTCTGATACAGCTCTTGAGAATGTAAAGACACAGGATCTGGGTGAGATTGGAGAACTGATCAGTAATGTTGTGGGAGAACTGAAAGATTTCGATGTACAGGAGGAAGGAAAATTCTTTGGATTTTTCAGAAAGCAGACTTCTAAGATTGAAAATCTGAAAAACAAATATGACAAAGCACAAGCCAATGTGGAGAAGATCACAGATTCTCTTCAGCAACATCAGGTGCGCCTTATGAAAGATTCTGCTATGCTGGACAAGATGTATGAACAGAACCTGAATTATTTTAAAGAACTTACCATGTATATCCTTGCCGGAAAAAAGAAACTGGAAGAAACCAGAAACGGAAAGCTTGCAGAAATGAAAAATAAGGCAGCTCTGAGCGGGCTTCCCGAAGACGCGCAGGCAGCCAGAGACCTGGATGAGAAATGCAGCAGATTTGAAAAGAAACTGCATGATCTGGAACTTACCCGTACAATTGCCATGCAGACAGCGCCTCAGATCCGGCTGATCCAGAATAATGATACGGTAATGGTTGAAAAAATACAGACAACGATCGTAAACACAATTCCATTATGGAAAAGTCAGATGGTGCTTGCTCTGGGAATTGCTCACTCTGCAGAAGCGGCACAGGCACAGAGACAGGTAACAGATATTACCAATGAACTTCTCAGAAAGAATGCAGAGACACTTCATATGGCAACGGTTGAGACAGCGAAAGAATCAGAGCGTGGAATAGTTGACCTTGAAACACTGCAGAAGACAAATGCAGATTTGATCCAGACTCTGGATGATGTGATGCGGATCCAGATGGAAGGCCGTCAGAAGAGACAGGCAGCAGAGATGGAAATGCACCGCATGGAAGAGGAACTGAAGAGAAAACTTCTGGAAATCAGATAACTGTTCAGCAGTAATTTATGGAATTGCTATAAATGAGAGAAGAGGAAAATTATGTACAGAGATCATACAAAAGTGATTCAGATCGGAGACAGAAAGATTGGTGGCGGCAACCCGATTTTAATCCAGTCCATGACAAATACAAAAACTGAAGATGTAGAACAGACAGTAGCTCAGATCCTGGCACTGGAGCAGGCTGGCTGTGATATTATCCGTTGTGCAGTACCGACTATGGAAGCTGCAAAAGCACTGAAGGAAATCAAAAAACAGATCCATATACCACTTGTGGCAGATATTCATTTTGATTATCGTCTTGCTATTGCAGCCATGGAAAACGGTGCAGATAAGATCCGGATCAATCCCGGAAATATCGGCAGTACAGAGCGAATCAAAGCAGTGGTTGATGTGGCAAAGGAGCGAGGAATACCCATTCGTGTTGGTGTAAACAGCGGTTCTCTTGAGAAAGAACTTGTGGAGAAATATCATGGAGTCACTGCAGAGGGGCTGGTGGAGAGTGCGCTGGATAAAGTTCATATCATCGAAGACCTGGGATATGACAATCTGGTGATCAGCATCAAATCTTCGGATGTCCTTATGTGTGCAAAGGCTCATGAACTGATCGCGGAGAAGACGAATTATCCACTTCATGTAGGAATCACAGAAGCCGGAACTCTTTATTCCGGAAACATTAAATCTGCTATCGGACTGGGGATCATCCTGAATCAGGGAATCGGTGATACCATTCGTGTCTCTCTTACAGGAGCACCTTTAGAAGAGATTAAATCCGCAAAACGTATCCTGAAAACTCTGGGGCTTCGCAAAGGTGGCATAGAAGTTGTGTCATGTCCAACCTGTGGACGTACACAGATCGATCTGATCGGTCTTGCAAATAAGGTAGAAACCATGGTGCAGGATATCCCGCTTGATATTAAAGTAGCAGTTATGGGCTGTGTGGTAAACGGACCCGGAGAAGCAAAAGAGGCAGATATCGGAATTGCAGGCGGAGTTGGTGTGGGACTTCTGATTAAACATGGCGAGATCATAAAGAAAGTTCCGGAAGATCAGCTTTTGGATACGTTGCGGGAAGAACTTCTGAACTGGAAGTAACATTTGGAACGAAGACTTCCTGTCAGATCAACGAGGAGATTTTATTTTGGAAAAAGACTTTTTTGACGTATTTCCCAGCTTAAAAGTGAAGAAAGAACTGGAAGAACTGCTGGACATGGTTTTTGTGACCAGAGTGTCCTGCAATCCTTCCAGAACTCATATATGGGTGTATATAAAAAGTGAACGCTGGATTCATAAGAAGCATATCTTTGAACTGGAAGAACAGATAGAGAGACAGATTTTTGCAGGACTGAATGTAACAGTTACAGTTATTGAGAAATTCCGCCTTTCCGGTCAGTACAATCCTCAGAACTTTCTGGAAACTTACAGATCCAGCATGGAACTGGAACTGCGCAGCTACAATATGCTGGAATACAATATGTTCAGACAGGCGCAGATTTCTTTTCCCGGAGAAAATGATCTTCATATGATCCTTCCTGATTCTGTAATAGCCAGAGAAAAGAGCGGGATCCTGATCGAATATCTGCAGAAGGTTTTCTGCGAAAGATGCGGAATGGACTTAAAGGTGGAACTTGAGTTCAGGGAGACGCAGGAAAGTAAGTACCGTAAGAATGCAGCAGTGCAGATCGCTCAGGAAGTGGAAAATGTAATCCGTCATGCGAAATTAAACAGTAAGAATGAAGAGCCGGCTCAGTCTGAAGAAGCAGGAACAGCAGAGAAGAAAGCAGAGAAAAAGACTGATAAGGGACAGCAGGAAAAGAAGGACAAAAAAGCTGCATTTGCAGACCGCAAAGACAACAGGAAGGGAGATTTCCGGGGTGGATTCAGAAGGGACAGCAATCCGGATGTTATCTATGGAAGAGATTTCGAAGGAGAGCCTGTTACACTTGAGACGATTACCGGTGAGATGGGTGAGGTGATCGTCCGCGGACAGGTTATGGAGGTTGAAGCCAGAGAAATCCGTAATGAAAAACATTCTTATCTTCCCGATCACAGACTTTACGGACAGTATTGTTGTGAAGATGTTTTTGCGCAATGAACAGGTGCCGGAAGTGACAGAACATGTAAAGAAGGGGGCTTTTCTGAAGTTTCGCGGTGTGACAACAGTAGACCGTTTTGACAGTGAACTGACTATTGCATCTATAGCCGGGATTAAGAAAATTGCCAATTTTACAACTGCCAGAGTAGATACCAGCCCACAGAAAAGAGTAGAGCTTCACTGTCATACAAAGATGAGCGATATGGATGGGGTTACGGATGCCAAATCTCTGGTGAAACGTGCTTATGAGTGGGGACATCCTGCCATTGCCATTACAGACCATGGGGTTGTACAGGCGTTTCCGGAGGCAAATCACTGTTTCGATGCCTGGGGCGGATGTGTGCCGAAGGATTCTGATTTTAAGGTCCTTTATGGAATGGAAGGCTATCTGGTAGATGATTTAAAAGGTATGGTGATCAATGGAAAAGGTCAGAAGCTGAACGGTAGATTTGTGGTCTTTGATATTGAGACAACAGGTTTTTCTTCGCTGACCTGTCAGATCATAGAGATTGGCGCCGTACTGGTAGAAAATGGTGAGATTACGGACCGTTTTTCCACATTTGTAAATCCAAAGGTACCGATTCCTTTTCGCATTGAACAGCTGACCAGTATCAATGACAGTATGGTCATGGATGCCCCGACTATCGAAGAAGTGCTTCCGAAATTCCTTGAATTCAGCAAGGATGCGGTTATGGTTGCACACAATGCGGACTTTGATATGGGATTTATTATGAAAAACTGTGACAGACTGGGAATCGCACATGATTTTACTTATGTAGATACGGTCGGTATGGCCCGTTTCCTGCTTCCTGCATTGAACAGATTTAAGCTGGATACGGTAGCAAAAGCAGTTGGGGTTTCACTGGAAAATCATCACCGGGCAGTAGATGATGCCGCATGTACTGCAGAGATTTTTGTGAAGTTTGTAAAGATGCTGGAAGAGCGTGATATCCGGGATGTGGATATGCTGAATGAGCAGGGAGCTGTTTCTGTAAATACTATCAGGAAACTGCCGACCTACCATGTGATTATTTTTGCCAGAAATGAGACAGGGCGCATTAATCTGTATAAATTAGTGAGTCAGTCGCACCTGAAGTATTATCACAGACGTCCACGTGTTCCCAAAAGTGTGCTGGAGCAGTACAGAGACGGACTTCTGGTGGGAAGTGCCTGTGAAGCAGGGGAACTGTATCAGGCAATTCTGAGAAATGCACCGGATACTGAGATAGCCAGACTGGTAAATTTCTATGATTACCTGGAGATCCAGCCTGTTGGAAATAACAGATTTATGATAGCAGATGATAAGCATGATATGATCAGTTCCGAAGAAGACCTGAAGGAGATAAACAGGAAGATCGTTAAGCTTGGAGAGCAGTTTAAGAAACCGGTAGTTGCAACCTGTGATGTGCATTTCATGGATCCACAGGATGAGATTTACAGAAGGATCATTATGGCCGGAAAACGGATTCTCAGATGCAGATGAGCAGGCACCGTTGTATTTACGTACCACAGAGGAAATGCTGGAAGAATTTGCCTATCTGGGAAGCGAGAAAGCAGAAGAAGTTGTCATTACAAATACAAATAAGATCGCAGATATGATTGAGAAGATATCACCTATTCATCCGGACAAATTCCCGCCGGTCATTGAGAATTCCGACCAGGATCTGAAGAATATCTGTTTTACAAAAGCGCATGAAATGTATGGAGATCCATTGCCGGAGATTGTGGAAAGCAGGCTTGACAGGGAACTGAATTCAATCATTTCCAATGGGTATGCCGTAATGTATATCATTGCACAGAAGCTTGTATGGAAGTCAAATGAAGATGGTTATCTGGTAGGTTCGCGAGGTTCTGTAGGATCTTCTCTGGCAGCTACAATGTCCGGTATCACAGAGGTAAATCCTCTGCCGCCGCATTATCTCTGTCCTAATCCGGACTGCAAATACAGTGATTTTGATTCACCGGAAGTAAAGCAGTATGCAGGTATGGCGGGATGTGATATGCCGGATAAGATCTGTCCGAAATGTGGAACCAGGATGAAAAAGGAAGGGTTTGACATTCCTTTTGAGACATTCCTTGGATTCAAGGGAGATAAGGAACCGGATATTGACCTTAACTTTTCAGGAGAGTATCAGGCTAATGCACACAGATATACAGAGGTTATTTTTGGTAAGGGGCAGACATTCAAGGCAGGGACTATCGGTACGCTTGCGGAGAAAACTGCATTTGGTTATGTGAAGAATTATTTTGAAGAGCGTGGTGTGCATAAACGTTACTGTGAGATCAACCGCATCGTACAGGGATGTACAGGCGTGCGGCGTACAACAGGACAGCATCCGGGAGGCATTATCGTACTTCCTGTAGGTGAGGAGATTGAGAAATTTACTCCTGTCCAGCACCCTGCGAATGATGTGAACAGTGACATTATCACCACACATTTTGATTACCATTCTATTGACGGAAACCTGCTGAAGCTTGATATACTTGGACACGATGATCCCACTATGATCCGAATGCTGGAGGATTTAACGGGAATCAGTGCAAGGGATGTTCCCCTGGATCAGAGGGATGTCATGTCATTGTTTGCAAGTACAAAGGCTTTGAAAATTGAACCGGAAGATATTGGCGGATGTAAGCTCGGATGTCTGGGAATCCCGGAATTTGGTACAGATTTCGCCATGCAGATGCTTATTGACACCAAGCCGAAATACTTCTCTGACCTGATCCGTATTGCAGGGCTTTCTCATGGTACGGATGTATGGCTGGGTAATGCCCAGGTGCTGATCCAGGAGGGTAAGGCAACCATTTCCACAGCTATCTGTACCCGAGACGATATTATGATCTACCTTATCGGAAAAGGAGTGGAAAGTGGCCTTGCGTTTACGATCATGGAGAGCGTCCGTAAGGGAAAAGGTCTTCGTGACGAGTGGATCGAGACCATGAAAGAGCATGGAGTTCCGGACTGGTATATCTGGTCCTGTAAGCTGATCAAGTATATGTTCCCGAAGGCCCACGCAGCAGCATACGTTATGATGGCATACAGAATTGCGTGGTATAAGGTGTTTCAGCCACTGGCATACTATGCGGCATATTTTAGTATCCGCGCCACAGCGTTCTCCTATGAGCTGATGTGTATGGGAAAGGAACGCCTGGAGTATTATATGGCAGAAATTCGCAAAAAAGGTGATTCAGCATCTAAAAAAGAACTGGATACCCTGAAGGATATGCGTATTGTACAGGAAATGTACGCACGTGGATTTGAATTTGTACCGATTGATCTTTATACTGCCAAGGCACAGAGATTTCAGATCGTGGATGGGAAACTGATGCCGTCACTTGCAACTATTGACGGACTGGGAGATAAGGCGGCAGATGCAGTGGTTGATGCTGCAAAACAGGGAAAATTCTTGTCAAAAGACGACTTCCGCGACAGAACAAAGGTCAGCAAAACGGTTATTGATCTGATGGATGATCTGAAATTATTCGGAGATATCCCGCAGTCGAACCAGATGTCATTATTTGACTTTACAGGATGAGCATAAATTCTGTGACCGCAAAGTGTGTTGCAGGGCATGGTGCAGACAGCAACATAAAATGCCCTGACATCATAATATATGATAACAGGAGATGGATATGAAGAAAGACGAACTTAGATATTTACAGAGACTTGCAGAAATTTATCCTACAATCGGAAAGGCATCTACGGAGATTATCAATCTTCAGTCAATCCTGAATCTGCCGAAGGGAACGGAACACTTTATGTCAGACCTTCATGGGGAGTATCAGGCGTTTTCACATGTGCTCAGAAATGGTTCCGGTGCAGTGAGAAAGAAGATTGATGATGTGTTTGGACATACATTAAGTAACAATGATAAGCGTTCTCTGGCAACTCTGATCTATTATCCGAAAGAGAAGATGGATCTTGTCAAAGATACGGAAGAAGATATGGAAAACTGGTATAAGATCACTCTCTACCGTCTTATTGAAATCTGTAAGACAACAGCCTCCAAATATACCAGATCCAAAGTACGAAAAGCTCTTCCTGCAGATTATGCCTATGTGATCGAAGAACTGATCACAGAGAAAGCGGAAGTTCTCGATAAAGAGGCATATTATGATTCTATTGTAAATACGATCATTGAGATTGGCAGTGCGGAGAATTTTATCATTGCGCTTGCAGAACTGATCCAGCGCCTGGTCGTAGATCATTTACATATTCTGGGTGATATTTATGACAGAGGTCCTGCACCGCATTTCATTATGGATCGTCTGATGCAGTATCACTCCCTGGATATTCAGTGGGGAAACCATGATGTTGTCTGGATGGGCGCGGCAGCAGGACAGAAAGCCTGTATTGCAACAGTGGTAAGAAACAGCATCCGTTACGGAAATCTGGATATTCTTGAGGATGGATACGGAATCAATATGCTGCCGTTGGCGACCTTTGTGATGGAGGCGTATAAGGATGATCCCTGCGAGATTTTTGCCATGAAAGGTGCTTCCAATTATAATGTTCTTGAGGAAGAACTGGGCAAAAAAATGCACAAGGCTATTGCTGTGATTCAGTTTAAATTAGAAGGTAAGCTGGTGCGCAGACATAAAGAATTCCAGATGGAAGACAGAGCACTTTTTCATCGGATCAATCCGGAAAAAGGGACGATCACACTGCCTGACGGAAAGGAATATCCGCTTCGCGACAATAATTTTCCGACTATTGACTGGAAACATCCATACGAACTTACAGCCGGAGAGAAAGAAGTTATGGACAAACTGTCCTCTGCATTCAGAAACTGTGAAAAACTGCAAAACCACATCCGTCTCCTACTTGACAAAGGCGGGCTTTATACAGTATATAACGGAAATCTTCTGTTTCATGGAAGCATTCCTCTGAATGAAGACGGAACATTCCGGGAAGTACAGATTTATGGAAAAAGCTACAAGGGAAAAGAACTGTACGATGTACTGGAAACCTATGTGCGCAGAGCATTCTATTCTGTAGGAAAAGAAGAACAGAAGAAGGGCAGAGATATTATGTGGTATATCTGGGCTGCTCCGAATTCACCATTGTTTGGCAAGAGCAAGATGAGTACTTTTGAAAGATATTTCATAGAGGATCCTTCTACACATGAAGAGAAGAAGAATGCTTATTACCGCCTCTGGGAGAATGAAGAAGTGGTAGATAATATGCTTCGTGAATTTGGGCTGGATCCGGAAAAGGGGCATATCATCAATGGTCATGTTCCGGTACATCAGAGCGAAGGAGAGAGCCCTGTAAAATGTGATGGAAAGGTTATCGTGATTGACGGTGGTTTTTCCAAGCCATATCAGAAAGTAACGGGAATTGCCGGATATACGCTGATCTATAATTCCTATGGACTGAATCTTACTGCTCATGAACCGTTTACGTCCAAAGCAGATGCTGTGGCAAGAGAGACTGATATTGTATCGAACCGCGTGGCAGTCAGCTACATGTCCAGACGCCAGCTTGTGGGTGATACAGATACAGGTCATGCGCTGAAAGAAAGAATACAGGAATTGATCCAGCTGCTGGATGCATACAGAACAGGTATCATCAAGGAAAAGAAATAAGATTAAAACTCTTTACTTCTAAATTTTCATTCTATATAATGGGAGTGTTGTGTGATATAACTGTTTTTACAGCAATTTGGCAGGATAAAAACTGTTATAGTGAAGGAAAACGTTATGAAACGGGCTATAGTAATCTTTTTAAAATGGATTATCGAAGAGGATTATGATAAAAGTTGCCTGAAGATGATGAACAAAAGGAGAATACGATAATGGGTGGAATTTTTGGAGTAGCATCAAAGTCCAGTTGCATTCTGGACCTTTTCTTCGGAATTGATTATCATTCCCATCTGGGAACACGCAGAGGCGGAATGGCAGTGTATGATAAGAAACGTGGTTTTGACCGCGTGATTCATAACATTGAAAATGCGCCGTTCAGGACCAAATTTGATGGTGACATTGGTGAGATGGAGGGAAATCTGGGAATCGGATGTATTTCAGATAATGAACCTCAGCCTCTTCTGGTGCGCTCTCATCTTGGCAACTTTGCAATTACCACAGTTGGAAAGATCAATAACATGGATGAACTGATTGCCAACTGTTTTAAAAACGGATGCACTCATTTTCTGGAAATGAGTGGAGGAAGCGTAAAATCCCACAGAAATGGTAGCTGCACTGATCAATCAGAAAGACAACATGATTGAGGGAATCCGTTATGCGCAGGAAGTGATAGAAGGTTCCATGACCATGCTGATTCTGACACCAAAGGGGATTCTGGCAGCACGTGACCGTCTGGGAAGGACTCCACTGATCGTGGGAAAGAAAGAAGATGCCTGTTGTGTATCTTTTGAAAGCTTTGCATACCTGAATCTTGGATATGAAGACCTGAAAGAACTGGGCCCCGGAGAAATTGTTGCAGTGACTCCGGACGGTGTGGAAACCCTGCAGAAACCAGGGGAAGAGATGCGAATCTGTTCTTTCCTCTGGGGTATATTACGGGATATCCTACTTCGGCATACGAGGGTGTGAATGTAGAAGAAATGCGTTATCATTGCGGTTGATATGCTGGCCAGGGAGAGACAGGGGGAGAAGGTAAATCCCGGATATTGTAGCCGGTGTTCCGGATTTCCGGGTATTTGGCCCTATGCGATCGGATATGCGAACCAGTCCGGTGT
>ENA-OQOA01000619-OQOA01000619.1-human-gut-metagenome-genome-assembly--contig:-NODE-619-length-14575-cov-4.169366_pt1 | contig 14575 bp, 18 predicted proteins | sample MGYA00242633_ERZ504888 | MGnify/ENA primary metagenome ERZ504888 (study PRJEB26092, sample SAMD00036372) | human gut metagenome | host: Homo sapiens | study: EMG produced TPA metagenomics assembly of... | reverse complement strand
ACCACACAGGTGCCAGAGTGAAAAAAACAGTAGACAATACAGTGACTGAATATCAGTGGGCAGGAGATCTTCTCCTTTCTGAGAAAACTGACGGAAGAATCATCTGGTACTGTTATGACTCCCAGGCCAATCTGATCTTTGTGACTATCAGGGGAATCACCTATTTTTATGTACGAAATGTACAGGGTGACATCATTGCCCTTGTTGACGCAGATGGAAAAGTGGTAGTAAAATATACTTCTGACAGTTGGGGAAAAGTGATTGCTGTTACAGGTGAGCTGGCAGATACAGTAGGTGTTCAGAATCCGTTCCGCTATAAGGGATATTATTATGATAATGAAACAGGCATGTATTATCTGAAAAGTAGATATTATGATGCGGAAATTAAAGATTTATTTGCGCAGATGGATATTTTTCTACTGGAGTAGGAAAACATGATTGTAATATGTTTTTGTATTGTAATAATAATCCGATTATGAATGTTGATGTTAACGGATATTCATTTATATCGTTTGTAAAAAAATCAATATCATTTGTAAAGGATATTGTCGGTGCGGTAAGTAAAGGCATTTCGATATCTGGAGGCTCTGCGGTTGCTATTGCGACATCAGATGGACCATCTCCAGTAATGGATTTTGTAGCAGCCGGAATTGTATTAGGTTTTAGTATTTATGAATATTATAAGGATAAAATTCACGATAATACACAAACAAAGATTTTAAGTTTGCCTAGAAATAAAAAGATGTTGCTATTTATAGGTATGGAGGAACGAATCCTGGAAATTTAACGCCTTCTCAGAAAGATTCAGATACAGGCTTATCGTTCTCAACAATTCCACCTAGGATGGGAGGAAAAGCAGCTGTTACAACAATTAATACATTAAATAAGACAGGGATAGTTTATGCATATCAGGACAAATTAACACATGTTAGTGTGGTGCCAGTAGGAGTAAGTATTCAAACATGGATAAATGCAGGGAGTGGTTCAATTTGGACTCAAGCGGTAAAGAGTGTTGTAGTAAAATGGGATGGAGGAAACTAAATGGGAACAGATATTGATACTATTTTTAAAATGTTAAGTTGGAATAGTTCAGAAAAAGAACAATTGAGAGGAATAGACGAAGCGAAAAAAATAGAATATCTTTCCGTTTTATTTCAACCAATAGAAGATAAATCTGTATGGGAAAACTGTGCAAAGGTAATTAGCTCAAAATCAGATAATGAATTAAAAAAATATATGAATAATATGTTTGAATGGATAAAAGATATGAATTGGCCGGGTGCATTTGATATATATGCAAGAATTAAGCGAATGAATGTAGATTGTATAATGGAAAATTACATATATGCAATAAAAATAGCACTGAAATATCAAGATATAAATTGGCTGGACTATTTGTCTGGACTAATTGAAAATCCTGAGGTTTTATAAACTTTTACCCGAAGAATATCAAAAATTAATGACAAAATATTATAATGATTTTTTGGAAGGAATAACTTTAAAACAAAAGAGAGCGGTTGGCATTTCACCCCACCGACCGTTCTTTTTGTACCCATTTTTAAGAAAAAAGAGGTGAAAAACCATGAAATGTAAATTTTGTAAGGACAGTTGCTGTATAGCTTGAATATGTCATATCTGTTCGGAGAAGCAAAAGTGAGCGTATATAATAAAAGAGCGATTGAGGTAATATTTCCTGAGATATGTCTTGCGCATTGATTGCTACAAAAAATAAATTACTTTTCGCTAAGATGTAGAAAAGCCCATTTTTCTGTGATAAGATGATAAGGATTCGATAAACAATGACTGTTTTACGAACAGACAGAAAGCATGCATCAAACTGCATGACAGAAGAGAACGGAGTTGAAAAGGTGAAAAAAGAAAAAATTTTTTCAGAAGTCTGCGTTTTCGTATTCTGGTCATCCTGATCATTCTGGGAATCGTGCCGGGGGTTATTGTAACATATACGATGCTTCATAACTATCAGAACCGGGCGGTTGCAATGCTTACAGAGACAGTGGGTGATCAGTGCGATATTTTATGTAATCTGATCATCAGGGAGAATTATCTCAATGATACAGATTCAGAGATTGTAAACAGCAAGCTGGAACTGTTTTCCAATGTGTATAACGGACGCATCCTGCTGGCTGACAGAGATTTTAAGATAGTGAGTGATACCTTCCACACAGAGGAGGGAAAGACGCTTCTCAGTTCACTGGCTGTAGCCTGTCTGAAAGGAGAAGAGACAAGCAATTATGACGCCAGAAGTAAAGTACTGGAGCTTGCAGTTCCTGTACAGAGTCCGGATGTGCAGCAGCTTCAGGGCGTGATGCTGGTAAGTGTTTCGGCTGTTGATATTGCGGAAACACTGGCAGAGATGGAACAGAGAGGCGTGATGCTGATCGGAAGTATTGTTGTTCTTTCGGTATTTCTGGCATGGCTGCTCTCTACAATACTTGTAAAACCACTTGCAAGAGTTGACGAAGGCCATTGAAGATCTGACAGATGGCATGCTGGATGAAGAAATCAGTGTTCCTGACTATACGGAGACAGAGCTGATCACAGATGCATTCAACAAGATGGTCAACCGTATGAAAATCCTTGATGAATCCAGACAGGAGTTTGTATCCAATGTGTCCCATGAACTGAAGACGCCTCTGACTTCTATGAAGGTTCTGGCAGATTCTCTGGTTGGACAGCAGGGAGTCCCGGAGGAACTGTATCAGGAGTTTATGAGTGATATTACTGCTGAAATCGACAGAGAGAATAAGATCATTACAGATCTGCTCTCGCTGGTAAAGATGGATAAGAAAGCAGCAGATGTGAACATTACACATATGGATATCAATCAGCTTCTGGAGGATATCCTCAAGCGCTTGCGTCCCATTGCAGACAGGCGCAATATCGATCTGATCCTGGATTGCTTCCGCCCTGTGGATGCAGATGTGGATGAGGTGAAGTTTACGCTTGCCATCAGTAATCTGGTGGAGAATGGCATTAAATATAATGTGGATGATGGATGGGTGCGTGTGTCTCTGGATGCAGACCATAAATATTTCTATATAACAGTGGCGGATTCCGGTATGGGAATCCCTGAGGACAGTATAGAGAGAATCTTTGAGCGTTTCTATCGTGTGGACAAGTCCCATTCCAAGGAAATCGGGGGAACCGGTCTGGGACTGGCGATCACCAAGAGTTCTATTGCAATGCACCATGGAACGATCAAAGTATTCAGTAAAGAAGGAGAGGGAACTACATTCTCTGTGCGTATTCCTCTGTCTTATATACCGTCATAGGAGGTGCCATTGTGAAAAAGAAACTTTCAATCATTATAACAGCGTTAATACTAAGCATCCTTGCGGCCGGGTGTTCTGTGGAGATACATGAAGATTCGGGTAAGCAGGATGCCAAATATTATCTGTACGATATCAGCTCTGATGAAACTCAGCTTCAGAAGGAAAGCTACTCTCCGGAGGAGACAACTGCAGACTATATGCTTAAGGATATGATGCAGCGGATGAACAGCCAGCAGACAGATTCGCAGAACCGGGTCAGTCTGCTTCCTGAAGGAGTACAGATGAATTACAGTGTAGAAGAGGACGTGCTGGTGGTCAACTTTAACAGTCAGTACAGCAGCATGAGCCGCGCCAGGGAATTACTTGTGCGGGCAGGTGTTGTGAAGACTTTCCTTCAGGTTCCGGGGATTAATTCTGTGCGTTTTTACAATAGAAAATGAAGATCTGACAGATTCCAGGGGGCAGGCTGTGGGAAATATGACTGCAGATACCTTTGCCGAGTTCACAGGAACTGAACCGGATGCCTATTGCAGCAATACCTTTACGCTTTATTTTACTGATAAGAGTGGTCAGAAGCTGGTAAAAGAACAGCGTACTGTGCGGTATAAACGCAGTATCCCCAAAGAGAGGATCGTTCTGGAACAGTTAATGAAGGGACCGCTGGAAAAAGGGCATTACCCCACAATTCCGGAGAATACGGAGGTTCTGAATGTGACCATAGCAGACAGGATCTGCTATGTGGCATTTGACGGAGTATTTTCTTCCTATGCGCTGGATGTATCGGAGAAAATACCGGTATATTCTGTGGTAAATTCGCTGCTGGATGCGCTGGATGCAGACAAAGTGCAGATTACGGTCGGCGGGAAGGACAGGCTGGATACCTTTGGTAAGAAGATGGAGCTGTATCATTTTTATGAAAGAAATGATAAGCTGGTAGTCAAGGAAAAAGAGTGATATTCATAAACGAAGAGGAGGCACAAAAGTGAGGAGACGCCCTGTGTGTATCCTGTGCATGCTTCTGGTTGTTTTTCTGTGTGTGACAGACTGGCTGGGATTTTCCCTGATAAGGGGGAATCCACTGCCACAGTCTGTGCAGACATGGATCAGAAAGCATCCGGAATCCACCATCTGCGGGGAGGTGGTCAGGTGCCGGGAGAATGAAGATTTTCAATCTGTATATCTTAGAAATACTTATCTTATTTACAATTCTGAAAAAGTTTCCATTGATAATATAAAGGTTTATTTAAAACAAAAAAGAATCATAGCGGTAACAGTGATGTTGATAAACTTCTGGCAGGAAGTCTTGTTCTGGTGTCCGGAAAACTGGAAGAGGTGCAAAGCCCCACGAATCCGGGAGAGTTTGACAGCAAAGCATACTATGGCTGCCAGAGGATCTACTATGTGATGAAGAAAGGAAAGATAAAGAAGCAGTCGCAGAGTCATTCTGCATATGGGCAGTTCCTGATCGATATGCAGCAGAAATTTGCAGGTATTCTGGAGAAGACCTGTGGAATGGAAGCTGGAGCGTTTGAAGCAATCGTACTGGGAGATAAAACAAATCTGGATCCGGAGTTGAAAATGCGTTATCAGATGGCAGGAATTATACATATCCTGGCGATTTCGGGGCTCCATATCAGTCTTCTTGGAATGGGACTGTATAATCTGCTGAAAAAAATCGGTCTGGGTATCTGGCCGGCAGGCCTGCTGGCGCTGGTGATCATGCTTCAGTATGGGATGATGACCGGAGGGTCTGTTTCAACTATGCGGGCAGTATGTATGTTTTTACTTTCTGTAGGTGCAAAGATCGCAGGACGGATTTATGATATGCCTACAGGAATGGCGGCTGCGGCGATCCTGATCCTTATGGAAAATCCGGCGTATCTGCTTGATGGAGGTTTTCTGCTGTCTTTTGGATCGGTGATTGGGATTGGCTGTGTCTGGCCGTTAGTGCAGGAGGGGATGGATGTATTAAACCGGAAAAACGAAGTGAGGTTAATGAGAAGGGAAAAATCAGAAATAAACTTCTGATGTCATTTCTGGCATCCGGAGTTATGCAGCTTACCACACTTCCCATAGTGCTGTGGTTTTACGGAGAAGTGTCGGTGATGGGGATTTTTCTGAATCTGCTGGTGCTTCCTACTGTGGGGATTGTACTGGGAAGCGGAACTGCCGGTGCATTACTTGGATTAGTCACTGTCAGAGGAGCGTTTCTGGCTGTTGTTCCGGGCAGGATTATTCTGAGAGGATATGAGTTCCTGACAGTGCTGCTGGGGCGACTTTCGTTTTGTACATGGATCGGCGGAAAGCCGGAAGTGTGGCAGATCGTTGGATATTATCTGGTTCTGGCAACAGCGGTGTGGATGTACAGAGCGGGTGTGAAGAAAAGTGAAAATGGTAAGATCTTTGCGTGGAAAATCCGGGCTGTATATGCAGGTATGGTATGCTTTGCAATTCTGCTGATCAGTTACAGACCGTATGAAGATTTCCGTATCGCCTGTCTGGATGTGGGACAGGGAGACGGAATTGTGGTGGAAATAGAAAACAGATGGAATATCCTGATCGACGGGGGCAGTACGAATAAGAATGAACTGGGAAAATATCAGCTGCTCCCATACTTGAAGAGCAGAGGGATTTCCAGACTGGACGGAATTTATGTTTCTCACACAGATGAAGATCATATCAGCGGGGTGCGGGAACTTCTGGAATTTGTTGAGAAAGATCTGACTTCTCTGCGCATAGAGAATCTGATCCTGCCCAAATGGAGCGATATTCAGGAGAATAAAAATTATCGGGAGCTGACAGAGCTGGCAGAGGCAGCAGGAGTCCGGGTGCTTACTGTGAAAGCAGGAGATGAGATCAGATATGGAACTGTCAGACTGAAGGTTCTGTGGCCGGAGTCCACAGCATCAGGGAAGGAAGTAAATGAAGATGCGATGGTTCTGGAAATGATAAGCAAAGATTTCAAAGGGCTTTTTACCGGAGATATCGGGATGGTGACAGAAGAAAAACTGATACAGAATGGGTGTCTTGAAGATGTGGACTTCCTGAAAACTGCTCATCACGGTTCCAGATATTCTACAGGAGCAGAGTTTCTGGAAATCGTCAGACCGGAACTAGCTGTTGTTTCCTGTTCTGCAACAAACACATACGGGCATCCGTCGCCGGATACGCTGGAACGGCTGAAGAAGAGTGGAAGCAGAGTGCTGATCACCAGAGACTGTGGGGCGGTTACAATAGTCAACGGAAAATCTGTTTCTGCCTTTAACCGAATCAAGTAAGACCCCTGTGGAGATGTGAAAAGCAATAAGCAGTAGGATTTTCAAAGTGGTTACGTTCACAGTAACTCAAAGCAAACAATGTTGTCATAATTATATACAGGTGTCTTGACACCTGTATATCCGGGGAGTATAATTGCACAGACAAACGAAAATCAGGCATGATGTGAGGAAAGAAAGATGAAAGAACATTATGATGTCATTATTGTGGGAACAGGGGCAGCCGGACTGTACTGTGCACTGAACCTTCCGGAGAAAATGAAAATCCTGCTTATCACCAAGCAGGAGGCAGACCAGTCAGATTCATTCCTGGCACAGGGCGGAATCTGTATGCTGCGCGGCGAAGATGACTATGAAAATTATTTTGAAGATACCATGCGGGCAGGACATTATGAGAATAATAAACGGGCAGTAGATCTGATGATCCGCAGCTCCAATGATATTATCAGAGATCTTCTGCGTTATCATGTGGATTTTGCAAGGGATGGTCTGGGAAATCTGGCATTTACCAGAGAGGGAGCACATTCCCAGCCAAGAATTCTTTTTCATGAGGATATTACAGGAAAAGAAATCACACAGACTCTCTTAACTGCTGCAAAAATAAAAGAAAATATTGAAATTTGTGAATATATGACTATGGTAGACCTGATCTCCAAAGACAATACAGTCTGCGGAATCATTGCAATGGACCGGAATGACCAGGCATTTCCTGTTTATTCTCAGTATGTGGTTCTTGCCTGCGGCGGAATCGGCGGGCTTTTTAAAAACTCTACCAACTTTTCGCATATTGCGGGAGATGGTGTGGGAATTGCAATGAAGCACCATGTGGAAATGGAAAATCTGGACTATATCCAGATTCATCCGACAACTCTCTATTCAAAGAAACCCGGACGGCGTTTCCTGGTTTCAGAATCAGTCAGAGGAGAAGGTGCTCTTCTGTATGATAAGAACGGACAGCGTTTTACAAACGAATTACAGCCGAGAGATCTGCTGAGCCAGAAGATTTTTGCCCAGATGGAAAAGGATGGAACAGAGTTTGTATGGGAAGATATGCGCCCTCTGGGAGAGAAAACAATTCTGGAACATTTTCCTCATATTTATGAACAGTGCGTGGAAGAAGGCTTTGATCCGAGAAAAGAGCCAATCCCGGTTGTTCCGGCACAGCATTATTTTATGGGTGGGATCAAGGTAAATCTGGGAAGCAAAACTTCCATGAAGGGACTTTATGCGTGTGGAGAGACAAGTTGTAATGGTGTTCATGGAAGAAACCGTCTGGCAAGTAATTCTCTTTTGGAATCTCTGGTCTTTGCAAGAAAGGCTGCAGATGATATGATATTTGGACAGACACCGGAATATGTGCGGGCAGATGCAATTGATATGAATATGTATGAAAGCAGAGAAGAACTGCTTAATGCCTGCCACGAAACCGTATTAAAAGAAATTGAAAGGATGAAAAAAAGTCATGAATAGTATTACAATGAAAATGCAGGCAGACAAGCTGATCCGTATGGCGCTTCAGGAGGACATTACCAGTGAGGATGTTTCCACGAATGCAGTGATGCGAAGCGCAGTAAAAGGAACCGTAGATCTGATCGCAAAGGAAGACGGAATCATTGCCGGACTGGATGTATATGCGAGAGTATTCCAGATTCTGGATGAGAAAACAGAGATCAGTTTCAACTTTAAAGACGGTGAGGCAGTAAAGAAGGGCGATCTTCTTGGAACAGTAACAGGAGATATCCGGGTGCTTCTTTCCGGAGAGAGAGTTGCCCTGAATTATCTCCAGAGAATGAGTGGTATCGCTACTTATACAAAACAGGTTTCAAAGCTTCTGGAAGGAAGTAAAGTAACACTTCTGGACACCAGAAAGACAACTCCGAACTGTCGTGTTTTTGAAAAATATGCTGTACGTATAGGCGGCGGATGCAACCACAGATATAATCTTTCTGACGGCGTACTGCTTAAGGATAATCATATCGGAGCAGCCGGAAGCGTAGCGAAAGCAGTGGCCATGGCAAAAGAATATGCACCATTTGTCCGTAAGATCGAGATTGAAGTAGAGACTATGGAACAGGTAAAAGAAGCAGTAGAAGCAGGAGCAGATATCATTATGCTTGACAATATGACACCGGAAATGATGAAAGAAGCAGTAGAGCTTATCGCAGGCCGGGCACAGACAGAATGCTCCGGAAATATCACAAAGGAAAATATCGCCAAAATCCTGGAAACAGGTGTGGATTTTGTTTCCAGCGGTGCACTGACACATTCTGCTCCAATCCTTGACATTTCCATGAAGAATCTTCATGCAATATAATAACATGGCAGCGAAGCTGTTTTGCAGCGGATAATTTGCTATAGGATTATATCGTGGAGAAAGGATGGGAAAGTATGAATACTGCTCAGAGAAGAACTGAAATTTTAAAGCTCCTTCAGCAGGAAGAAAAACCTGTGGCTGCCAGGGCGATGGCATCGCAGTTCGGAGTAAGCAGACAGGTGATCGTGCAGGATATGGCTGTGATACGTGCATCTACACCGGGAATCCTGTCAACGACCAGAGGATATGTGTTGCAGCAGGATAAAGATATTGCATGCACCAGAGAATTTAAAGTACGCCATGGGCAGGAACAGGCAGCGGAGGAACTGAATCTGATCGTGGACTGTGGCGGGCGAGTGAAAAATATCAGCATCAGCCACAGGGTTTATGGCCGTGTCACTGCAGAGATGGATATTCGTTCCAGACAGGATGTGAATGAATTTGTCCAGGCGATCAATAGCAGCCATTCCAGCGTATTAAGCAGTGCTACTTCCGGGTATCATTATCATCTGATAGAAGCATCCAGCCAGGAAAGGCTGGATCTGATCGGAGAACAGTTAAAGAAAGCAGGTTTCCTTGCACCACTTCAGCCATGGGAAAAGGAAAAACATCATAATATATAAGTAAGAAGGGATTCAGAAGATGACAATAGCAGAAATTCAGCAGGAAATCCTGCGAATGAAAAAAGAACAGGATATCTGTATTCTTGCACACGCATATCAGGGTCAGGAGATTCTGGAAGTAGCAGACTATACAGGAGATTCCTATGGCCTGAGTGTACAGGCGTCCAAAAGAGACTGCAGCGGTGTGATCATGTGCGGCGTTCGTTTTATGGCAGAAACCTGCAAGATTTTAAGCCCGAAGAAAAAAGTCTGGCTGGCTAATCCTGTAGCCGGATGTCCTATGGCAGAGCAGTTGGATCTGGAAGGTCTGCGTGAATTAAAAGCACAGTATCCGGATTATGCAGTTGTCGCCTATATTAATACAACTTCAGAACTGAAAACAGAATGTGACGTATGCGTTACGTCCTCATCAGCAGTTGAAATCTGCAAAAAGCTGGAGCAGGATAAGATTTTATTTATTCCGGATCCGAACCTGGGACATTATGTGGCGGAAAAGCTTCCGGAGAAAACTTTTGCATTTTATAAAGGCGGATGTCCGAGACATATCGTGGTCAGTGCAAAAGATGTAGAAAAAGCCCGCGCAGCGCATTCGGATGCACTTTTCCTGGTACACCCGGAATGCCGTCAGGAAGTAGTAGAGCAGGCTGATTATGTAGGCTCCACTACAGGAATCATGGAATTTGCAAAGAAATCTGAACATAAAGAATTTATCATCGGAACAGAAAACAGCATTGTAGAGCATCTCCAGTTTGAATGTCCTGATAAGAAATTTTACCCGGTTGCAGTACAGCTTACATGCATGAATATGAAGGTTACCACCTTAATGGACATCTACAACTGCCTGAAAGGACAGGGCGGGGAAGAAATCTTCCTTCCGGAGAATATCATGGAAGGCGCCGGAAGATGCATTCACAGAATGGTGGAGCTGGGCGGCTGAATAATAATTTGAAATTTTCTGCTGGCTATTATGTCATGGAATTGATACAATAAAAGTAACGTTACTGAGAACAGTAACAAAGTAACTGCTCTGCAGTCTGATATCCTGGTATCTGTGAATAGAACAACAGATTGCTGAACAGTTACAGACAAAACAGCCTCAGGAGTAGAAAATTGAAAAACATACAGGCAGACATTAAATCAGGAAATTTTAAACAGGTGTATCTTCTCTATGGAGAGGAAGCATATCTGAAACAACAGTATAAACAGAATCTGGTAAAGGCACTGAATCCGGATGGGGATACTATGAACTTCAATCACTATGAAGGCAAGGGGATTGATGTAAAACAGTTGATCGACCTCTGTGAAACCATGCCATTTTTCGCAGAGCGCAGAGTTGTTTTGCTGGAAGATACAGGTTTTTTCAAAAATAAGTGTGAGGAACTGGCAGATTATATGAAAGAGCTGCCGGACTATCTGTATCTGGTTTTTGCAGAAACGGAAGTAGACAAGAGAAACCGCATGTACAAAGCAGTAAAAGCCTGCGGAAGTATTGCGGAATTTATCAGACAGGATGAAAAAACTCTGATGCGCTGGGCAGCAGGGATCCTGGGGAAAGCCGGAAAAAAGATCACCCAGAGAGACATGGAACTTCTGCTGACCAAAACAGGAACTGATATGGGGAATCTCAGGATGGAGATGGAGAAGCTTATCAGTTATACAGAAGGCAGGGATGTGGTGACTGCAGAGGATATTGAAGAAATCTGCACCACCCAGACAACCAACAGAATTTTTGATATGGTGCGTGCAGTAACAGAGAAAAATCAGAAGCGTGCACTGGAACTTTATTATGATCTGCTGACATTGAAAGAGCCACCGATGAGGATCCTGTTTCTTCTTGCGAAGCAGTATCGCCAGCTGCTGTTGGCAAAACAGTTTGCAGCAGCAGGGCTTGCACAGACAGAAATAGCTTCGAAACTGGGAGTTCCCGGATTTGTTGTGAGAAACATTACAACATGTGCCAGAGCTTACACCATATCTGAACTGGAACAGGCAGTAAAAGATTTTGTGGATGCGGAAGAATCAGTAAAAACAGGACGCCTGGAAGATAAGCTGAGCGTAGAATTACTGATCATTAAGTACAGCAGTAAAGTAAAATAAGAAAAACGGTAACTGCCGGATATTCTGGCAGTTACAAAAGATAATAACAAAAAAGACAGCCACATGACGGTGATGGCTGTCCTTTTTAATCATAAGCTTATAATTAAAAATTCAATCTATAATTAGTCAATGCTGTTAACAGCTTTAGCTAAACGGGCAACTTTTCTTGCACAGTTGTTTTTGTGATAAACACCTTTGGATGTAGCTTTGCTGATTGTGGAAACAGCATCCTTTAATGCTACTTCTGCAGCTGCCTTATCTTTATTTGCTACTGCTGCTTCAACTTTCTTCATAGAAGTTTTAACTGCAGATTTGATTGCTTTGTTTCTTGCTGCTTTAGTTCTGTTTACTAAAATTCTTTTCTTAGCAGATTTAATGTTAGCCAATTCGTACACCTCCAATTTAATTCGATAAAATATTATTATACTCCTGTCATAGAAACAGACACGGGCGCTCCTATGAACATGCTTATATATATTATCTCAAATAATCTTCCTTGTCAATACATATTTCCATAAAAAAAGCTAAAAATAGATATAAAAGATTGTTATAAGAACGGAGTAAACAGTAACAAATATTGAATGAAGTACGGAGGGAAAAGAGATGTTGGATAATTACGGAATAAGAACAGACCTGGCGCTGGAGGCAACCGAACGGTTTACAGAGGAAAACGTAGAAGTCCGGGGAGTGGAGATCCACGAAGATTATAATGAAGAGAAAGATATCCGTACCACTGTGGTAAAGATCACCACAGAAAACGGTGCCCGGACAATGGGACGGCCCCAGGGAAGCTATATTACGATAGAAGCTCCGGGGCTTTCTGTACATGATGAGGATTATCACAGAGAAATTTCCCTGGAAATCGCCCGTCATTTACAGAATGTGATCAATCTGGAGCGTGAGCTGTCCATTCTGGTAGTAGGTCTGGGAAATTCAGCGATCACAGCCGATTCCCTGGGGCCTCATGTGGTAGAAAATCTTCATATAACGAGACATATGATAAGAGAGTATGGCCTGCAGAGTCTTGGAAAAGAAAAAATGCACCGTATCAGCGGAATTATCCCGGGAGTAATGGCGCAGACAGGGATGGAGACATCTGAAATCATACAGGGAATCGTGGCAGAGACAAAGCCGGACATAGTGATTGCCATTGATGCGCTGGCAGCAAGAAGCACCAGACGCCTGAACCGTACAATTCAGATCACAGATACAGGAATCAACCCGGGTTCCGGTGTAGGCAATCACAGAGTGGGGCTTACAGAAGAAAATCTGCAGGTAAAAGTGATCGGGATCGGAGTACCCACCGTAGTAGATGCGGCAACTATCGTCCATGATTCCATGGCACACCTTCTGGAAGCTCTGGAAGAGGCAGAACAGAAAGAATTTCTGGAAGAAATGATAGCTCCTCATCTTCACACCATGTTTGTAACTCCCAAAGATGTGGATGAGACAGTAAAATACCTGAGCTTCACAATCTCAGAAGGACTGAACATGGCGTTTGAGGAAATAGGCGGCTGACCGGAAAAGTGTTCTGTCAGTGTGAACAGGGTATAAATGGGAAAACATGGACATAGGATAAGTCAAGAGGTGATCCATGTGACAAACGTTCAGAAAGCGTTCTGCATTCTGCTTAGCATGTGCTTTTTTGCCACTCTGGCAGTATTGCCGGGGACATTTTTTTACAGGAGAAAATGTGTACAGGCATCTGCCCCTGTACCGCTTTCTGGAAAAAAGAGCTCATATGAGTTCCTATGAAGATATTGAAACTTATAAAAAAATAGCAGGAGAAAACGGAAAATATCTGGGAGAGCGTGCACGGTCCGAACAATTGCTGGCAGAAAAAACGAATCTGAAGAATTACAGACACCAGAATCTACACCGGTACCGAAAGAAACAGCAATTCCTTCGAAAACAGTAAAATCAGCGAAAATATCAGAGTCAGCGAAAATATCAGAATCAGAACAACTTTAAAAAATCAGACAAGACACCTAAACCGAAAAAGATAACTGCGTCACCGGAAAATCATGAAACGGACAAATCACAGAAGCCGCCAAAGTCAGCAGCACAGAATGTCCGGAATATTCAGGACAGTACAGAAACCATTGCTGCTGCAGTTCCTCATCCAATGATCGACCTGTCCCCCGAAAAACTGGCAGATTATAATTATCTTCTGGGACAATTCTATATCGTAGATTCCAACACAGAAGCAGATGCCGTACAGATCAATGCCGAGGATTTTCTGAAACAGGACTTAAAAATTACCAAAGAAACCGATACCCCTCAGATTCTGATCTATCACAGCCATTCGCAGGAAACCTTTGCAGATTCCAGAGAAGGGGAAGAATCCGACACGATTGTAGGAGTGGGAGATTATCTGACACAGCTTCTCACAGAAAACTACGGTTATCAGGTAGTCCATCTCAAAGAGCAGTTTGATATGGCAGGCGGTGAACTGGACCGCAGCGCCGCTTATGATTATGCCCGCGATTATCTGGAACCCTACCTGCAGGAAAACCCGGATATCCAGGTGATCATAGACCTTCACCGGGACGGCGTCCCTGAAGACCGGCATCTTGTAACAGAGATCAATGGAAAACCCACAGCTCAGATCCTTTTTTACAATGGACTGAGTTATACGACATCCAAAGGTTCCCTGGACTATCTGCCAAATCCCTACATACAGCAAAACCTGGCATTTTCCTTCCAGCTGGAATACCAGGCAGCCCAATACTATCCTCAATTTTACCGGGGAATTTACCTTGCAGGTTACCGCTACAATCTCCATCTCCGTCCACGCTCCCTTCTCCTGGAAGCCGGAGCCCAGACAAACACAGTCCAGGAAGTAAAAAATGCCATGGAACCATTTGCCGACATCTTAGACAAGGTACTGCAGGGTTGAATTCCAATTACCAGGATGTTTCTGGTTACTGTTTCTGTGCGTCCATGTAGATAAATAGATGACAAACCCTTCCC
>ENA-OQOA01000618-OQOA01000618.1-human-gut-metagenome-genome-assembly--contig:-NODE-618-length-14585-cov-3.461890_pt1 | contig 14585 bp, 6 predicted proteins | sample MGYA00242633_ERZ504888 | MGnify/ENA primary metagenome ERZ504888 (study PRJEB26092, sample SAMD00036372) | human gut metagenome | host: Homo sapiens | study: EMG produced TPA metagenomics assembly of... | reverse complement strand
CCCTTTTCGCCGATCTTGCCGAATTCGACGAGGTCGGTGATGCGGTGGTCGAGCGGCAGCTGGTCGAGCTTGATATCGCCCGTGTCGATCAGGGAGCCGGCCGGGGTCTTGACATAGACGGCCAGGGCGTCCGGGATGGAGTGGGTGACGTTGACGAATTCGAGGTCGAAGGGACCCACCTTGAGCTTCTCACGGCCGGCAACCTCAACCTTGGTGGGGTTCTGGTGGTGTTCCTTGCACTTGGCGTCCACGAAGGCGAGGGTCAGCTTGGAGCCGATCAGCGGGATGTCCGGGCGCAGCTTGAGCAGGTAGGGCACGCCGCCGATGTGGTCCTCGTGGCCGTGGGTGAGCACCAGGGCGTCGACCTTGTCGAGACGGTTCTTGATGTAGCTGAAATCGGGCAGGATGAGATCCACGCCCGGCTGCTCCTCCTCGGGGAAGAGCACGCCGCAGTCGATGAGCAGCAGGTGACCGTTGTATTCGATCACGTTCATGTTGCGGCCGATTTCACCCAAGCCGCCGAGCGGCGTGATGCGCATGGAGCCCTTGCGGTACTTCGGCGGGGCGATCAGCACGGCATCCTGCTGGGGTGCGGTGGCCTGCCGGGTGGCGTTGATCTTACGGGACGGCGTACGGCTGTTGGATCCGTTGGCGTTGCGGCCGCGCGCGGAACCGCGACGGCGAGAATTCGTGTTCTTGCTTGTTTTCTTTTGTTCTTGTGCCATAACCTTTTTGGGATTTCTGTTGTGGTGCCTCTGCTCTGTCATGCAGGGGCGGCGGGCTGGCAACCCGTATGCAGCGTTTCGGGCTTACAGCAGTCCGGCAGCGCGCATGCCCTCTTCAGCCTTGTCAAGCTGAGTGGCGTCGGGACCGATGTTCGGCAGACGCATGGTGGTGGAGGGGATAACGCCCTTGACCTTGAGCGCAGCCTTGGCCATGACGGCCTGATAGCCGTCGCCATTCAGCGCGTGGACAAGGGGGGCGAGCTGGTTGGCGAGGCGACGGGCGGTAGTGATATCGCCGCGATCGAATGCCTGGACAAGCTGCTGCATGGGGTTGGAGGCGACGTGGGCAATCACCGAAATGATGCCGACGGCACCGATGGAGAGGAACGGCAGGAACAGGCCGTCATCGCCGGAATACCAGGCGAGGCCGGTGCGCTGCTGCTTCTCCACTGCGGCTGCAAGATCGCCGGTGGCGTCCTTGACAGCCTTGACGTGTTCAAGTTCGGCCAGTCGGTCGTAGGTTCCGACCTTGACCTTCAAGCCGGTACGGCCGGGAACATCGTAGACGATGATCGGCTTTTCGGCGGATTCGTCGACGGCCTTGTAGTGGCCGACGATACCGTCCTGCGAGGGGCGGGAATAGTAAGGCATGACGACGAGCACCGCGTCGGCACCCGCTTCCTGAGTCTGTTCGACCATACGCACGGTGTGTGCGGTGTCGTTGGAGCCGGCGCCGGAAATCACCGGAACGTCGACGACCTCCTTGACGGCCCTGACCAGCTCGACCTTCTCATCCATATGGGTGACGGGCGATTCGCCGGTGGTGCCATTGACCACCAGACCATCCGCGCCATCGGCGACGAGGTATTTGGCGAGCTTCTGCGCGGCGGCGAAATCGACGCTGCCGTCGGATTTCATCGGGGTGACCATAGCCGGCAGAATGCGGCCGAAAGGTGCTGAATCAAGAAGGTGCATGTCATGCTCGCTCATAGTGTTTACCGTACTTCCCATTGTGGACTCTTATACTACGTACCTTGATTGTTGCTGAATGCGTGGCATTATGGCCGGAGCCGGTGGCAATGCCGTGATGCGCGTCCCGGCGCGCTTCCCTGCCTGAAATGCGGGGGCAACTACTGGTCGACTGCGGGTCGATTACAGGTCGAGGAAGTGGTCGAGGCCGATGGTCAGGCCAGCCGGAGCGTCGCCGGCGAGCTTGCGCACGGCAAGCAGGACGCCGGGCATGAAGCTGGTGCGGTCGAAGCTGTCGGCCCGAATGGTCAGCTGCTCGCCGGCGTTGCCGAAGAGCACTTCCTCGTGGGCGTTGAGGCCGCGCAGACGCACAGCGTGCACGTGGATGCCGTCGACCACCTGGGCCCGCGTGAGCCGCCATCGGTTTCGGTGGCGTCCGGCACGGGGGCGAGTCCTGCGGCCTTGCGCGCTTCGGCGATGCCGTGGGCGGTGTGGATGGCAGTGCCGGAGGGGGCGTCCACCTTGGTGGGGTGGTGCAGTTCGATGACTTCGGCGGATTCGAAGTATTTCGCGGCCTTGGTGGCAAAGTAGTCGGCCAGTACGGCGGAGATCGCGAAGTTAGGTGCGATGAAGACCTTCTGGGTTTCGGGCTTCGGACCGTTGGCGATGGCGGATTTGACCTGGGCGAGTTTCTCGTCGGTCCAGCCGGTGGTGCCGACCACCACGTCCACGCCTTGGCCGATCAGGGTCAGCACGTTGTTCAGGCTGACGGACGGCACGGTGAATTCGACGACCACATCGGTGTTGTCGGTGGTGATCTGGGTCAGGTCGTCGCCGGCATCCAATGCGAGCGCCAGCTGCGTATCCTCGGCGTTGTTCACCGCTTCGACCACGTGCAAGCCCATGCGGCCCTTTGCTCCGACCACCGAAACCTTGATCATGTCTTCTTCCCTGTCTACCCGTACCTGCCCGGCAATGTACCCGGGACGTTTTCCAATCGGCAATCAGCCTATCACCGCCAAGCCCTCACGCCAATACCCCGTCCACAGAATCAAGCTCCCTCTGACGAGCCGAACCGTGAAGTCGAGCTCCCTCTGATGAGCCGAACCGTGAAGAAAACGCCGGAGGCGTTTTAGGTGAGGGCGAACGACAGTGAGCAATAATTCAGTTGGCTGAAAGCCATCATTAATTGCGTTCGAGCTGGACGCGAAGCGGACTGAGGGAGAGACCCCGGCGAAGCCGCCAACCATCCATCGGGCGTAGCCCGATCCCGTTTCACCCACGCCGCTTGGCCAAGGCCCATCCGGCCAACGCCAATGGCACGGACGCCAGCGTGAAGATGAATGGCAGCATCATGCCCACATGAGGGTTGGAGGCGTCAAGCACAATGCCGGCCACGGACGAGCCGATCGACGTGCCGACCGTGCCTGCGGTGGTTACCCAGCTCAGTCCTTCGGTCAGGGATTCCGCCGGCACCAGATCCTTGACGATGAGGTTGCCGGTGGCGAACGTCGGCGAGACGGTCAGGCCGGCGAGGATTTCGAAGACGCCCAGCAGGATGAGATTGTCCATTGACAACCGGAAGAACACGTAGCCGACGGTCAGCAGCGACAGGAACATCACCATATGCGCCCAATGGGAGCCTTTGAGTTGGCAAGAGCCGAACACCAGCGCGCCGATGCACGAGCCGACCGCGAACATCGCCAATTGCAGACCGAGGAAGGGCTCAAGTCCCATGGATTTCATGGTGGCGGTAATGGACACGTCGAAGGACGTGAAGCTCATATTGAACACGATGAACACGGCGAGCAACGGCAGTACGCCGGCATAGAGCAATACACTCTTGGGCTTGGCACCGCTGCGTTTGAGTTGGCGCAGGGTCAGCTGGTCGGCATCTTCGCTTGCAGCGGGGCTGCCGTCATCGTGCGCGGCCACGCTGACCTGTTCCACGATGACCGGCGGCTGGGTGGATTTCAGCGAGAAGAATATGGTGCCGCCGATGCCGCATGCCACGGTGGGCACGAACAGTTGGGATACCGGATGCACGGAGGTGGCCAGCCAAGCCGCCAGAATCGGCCCCAGAATAAAGACGATCTCGTCAATGGCGGCTTCCATGGCGTAGGCCGTGTTGAGCAGCTGTTCGCCATCTTCCACACCGCGCAACGCATAGGACCAACGGGTTCGGACCAATGCGCCGAATGAGAACTGCGTCAGACCCATGATGATGGCCAAAGCGAACAGCAGCGGAATCGGCACGCGCACCAACGCCGCGAAGGCGAAGGCGAGCATGGCCACGATCTGCACGGCGAGCGCAAGCCGGCCCACGCGGGCTTGGCCGAAACGGTCGAAGGCGCGGGCGTAGAACGGGGTGACGCAGCTCATGGCCAGCACATAGGCGGCGCTCATGGTGCCGGCGATGGTCCAATTGTCGTAGAGATGGTTGAGCGCCAGAACGATGCCGAGACTCATCATGGAGATCGGCAATCGTGCCACCGCACCGGACAGGCAGAACGCCTTGGCTCCGGGCAGCATGAACAGGCGCCGATAGGGCGAGTGGGCAGCGGACGACTTCGAAACCGCGCGAGTCGTGGACACAATAACTCCTTACTGGTGCGTTGTCCGGCACGTGCGCCCGCCCACACGTGCCATCCGAGGGGTAGCGGTTCCCAAGCAACGTCACGCGGCGCGTTTCAACCGCGGACCGGTACGTGGCCAGTCGTCTTCATCGTCGGAGATGCCTTGCGATGCATAAGGTCTCTCCGCCGGTGAAGGCCGTCCGATGCTGTACAGGTCATGAGCCTTTGGGCTCAGTCGTTGTCAGATTGTTCGGGAATGCCGGAGCTCAACTCGGTAAGGATTTCCTGTTTGGTTTTCGCGCGGGCGTGAAGCTCGCGCAAGCCCTCGTCGGGCTCACTGACATAGTAGAGAGTGGCGTCGATACTGTCCAATTCCACACCTTCGACCGCTGCCAGCAGCAGTCGGTACATGTCGAGCTGGGCGAGTTTGCGGGTGATGTCGTCTGGCTTGGTGGGCCGACGACCGGTTTTCCAGTCGACCACGGTAAAGCGTGCGGTGGTGCTGGACGGGTCAAGTCCACCGATGAATACCGCATCGAGTTTGCCATTGACCAGGCCCACGCCCGGCACGTCCACGACGATGGCACGCTCCGTCCACGCCGGGATGCGCTTGGCCCACGATGATTCGGCCAGTCTGCGCTGCCACGCCACCAGCTTGGACTCGGTGGCATTGTCGCTACTTATGGAAGTGGCGGAGGCGGCGGATACGGCGGATGCGGATTGTTGAGCCGTGGGCTGTGGGACAGCGGGCTGCCGTGTGGATGGCTTGCGGCATTGCCGCTCCCGTTCGGCCAAATCGGCCAACATGGCTTCCCGGGAAACGAATCCCGCATCCTGACCTGTATGCGGCATACTTGATTCGGCTTCATATGCCAGTACCGCTTCATCCGGCTTACCGGCATTGATGAATTGCTCAGCCCACGCATGGAACTGCGTGCCGGCCTCGGCCGCCGGAGACGATATGCGCGGAATCGGGCGGATAATGCTACGCCAGTAGAGGCGCTCCTCCCGTTCGTTCATGCCACCTACGCGGGCTTGCAGGCTTGTCACGTTCTGGCGTCCTGCAGCCAGAACGCGTTGCGCCTTGGCTTTGACTGCCTCATCAAGCGACTGGCCGCTGGCGGCATCGGCCATCAAATCGGCGTCGTCCACCAGCAATTGCGCCCGTTGCAGCAGTGGACCGGCGTCTTGGTGCTGCTCAAGTGACGAGGAATCTGCGGCGATAACATCGATGCCACGTGACAGCTGTTCATGCACTGCGTCGCTGAGGGTAGCCGGCCACGGCAATTCGACAGCGGCATCCGTCTGCGTAATCGGCGTCTGCCATGCCTCCCCCACCACGGCGTCACCGTATGCCGCGGCATGCTCTCCGATAAAGAACCCTTCGGGAGTGGCAATCGCTTCGCCTTGCGCCGAGATCAGCATGGGCTTCCCGGCATTGGCGGCTTGCAGCCGTTCCACACAGTCCTGAGCCGATATCGCATGTTCACGGGCTTGGAGCGCGTCATGCACTTCAAGCCAGAAATTGGATGGCTGAGCGGCGCGAGAGCCTTTTGGGCACCACTGACGGGTCCCGCCCGGATTCGCCCGTATAGGCGCAATAGGTCATCAGGGCATCTTCTCGCGCACGGGTAAGCGCCACATACATCAATCGACGTTCGTCGGCATGCAGCCGGCGCCCATATTCCTCCGCCTGCGTCAAATACCAGCCGGATGCATCCACTTCTTCCACGCCATCGCCGAATTCGCGCATGGAGCCGAACACTTCATCATCAATAAGCTCCACATCATCCAAAGCCGCCAACGATGCGATGGGGTCGGCTTCCACATCGGCATCATGGGGGAATCGCGGCAGAATGCCGGCATCGGCACGCATAGGCACGGGTACGGCGGTGGGGTTGGTGAGCCAGGAGTCGGCGGTCTCATGATATTCGGGTGCGGTCCAGTGACCTTGCTCGGTGCCTCCCGTATGGTGCTCGTCCAGCACGATCTTGAGATGGTCGCCCTGATTGCTGGGGAATCCGACGGCGGTAAGCCCCACTACCGCAACGGCATCCCATTCCAACCCTTTGGACTGGTGTACGGTCATCAGTTCCACATCCACCGGAGCGTCAGGGAGACTGGCGGCTTCATCCTCCACCGAAGCCAGATGATCCACCCATGTGATGAACCCATGCAACGAGGGAGTTTGCTCAGCGGCAATCTCTTGCGTGTACGTATCCACCAAATCCACAATCGCATCCATAGGCATATGCGCCAAAGCGGGATTGGCGCGGTGCTGCGGATTATGCAGCACACCGGCCAATACGGTGTCGATGTCAAGATCCAACGCTTCTATGCCGGCGCGAATCACGTCGCCCAGTGGCCGCCCGACGGCATCATGCACCTGACGGAGCATCACCGCGGCCCGGGTTATGGCGTTGCGCCCGTGTGCGCTCAACCGTTCAAGCAGTTTTACCAGGTCGCCGCGTAGCAATACGTCTGGCAGGAATACCGCATTGGCCACCTGATCGCGGTACTCACGCACCACAGCCGCCCATTCATTCGCTGGTGTATCCGGTTGGGCAAGGCCGGCCTGCACCAATGCTTGGAAGCGTTGTTCCGTGTTCTGTTCTTCAGCAAAACGGGCCAACATGGTCAAATCCGCTGCGGACATGGTGAATCGTGGCGTGGCCAGCAAGCGCATCAGCGATCCCGTATCGGTGTGGTCGGCGGCCACGTGCAGCAACGCCATCAGATCGCGGATTTCCGGACGTTCCAACAGCGCGGAATAGCCGACCACGAATGTGGTCAATCCGGCCTGTTCCAATGCCGCCTGATATTCGGGCATATGTGATTTGGACCGAAACAGCACGGCGACCGGCGCTTTCTGTTCGCCCGGCATCTGTTCCTGTTGTTCGGCTGCGGAACGGTGCCGTGCGATGGCCGTCTTGCAGAAACGCACTACGGCGTCGATCTCCTGCCCGGCCGTGGCGAAGCCCAGTACTCCCAATGTTCCTTCGGGGGCATCAGGCATGGGGTCGAGCGATGAGACATCGACCTCACGCATCAATGAGCTGGAAGGACGCGACGGATTGGAGCGCAACGGCAGCGTGAGATTATTGGCGGCTTCGAGCACTATACGGCTGTTTCGCCTGGTGACGGACAGCGGGAATGGCTTGTATCCGGCAGACAGGTGGAAATCTTGCTGGAACATACGGAATGCACCAGGGCTGGCACCACGCCATGCGTAAATCGACTGGAACGGATCACCCACCGCGTTGACGGCGGACCTCTGTGACGCATCCACGTGGAACAGTGCTGCCAGCAGAGCGGCCTGCGTGGTGGAGGTGTCCTGATATTCGTCGAGCAGCACGTGGCTGTACCTGCGGCGCGTACGCTCTCCGATGGAGGGGAAGCGCTCGATAAGCTGATACGCGGCAATGGTGAAGTCGGAGAATTCGGCCATATTGCGTTCCCGCTTGGCTTGGGCATAGGCCTCCACCAGCTGGAGCAGAATATCGCGTTTGCGTGTGGTCTCCAGCAGCGCACCGCAATGATAGGTGCAGCGGGCGTGCAAATGTTCGGCACGGTCATCGAGCTTGGCTTGCCAGCTGGCGTCGGTATCTTTCTTCAGTCGTTTGATCTTGGGGATTTTCGGCTCGTCCTCGGGCATGGGTTCATCTGCAACGGCTTGTTGCAATCGATTGATGAATGCCGAATCCCATTGCCGTACTCGATTGATCGCATCATCGAAGCTGGTGCAGCCGGCACCGATCATGGCACTGCCAATGGCATCCGACAACGCCAGAACACGGTTCGCCAAACTGGAGAAGGCGCCAAAATCCTCACTGAACGCCAGATCCATGTGACTGTCGATGACTTCGGTGGCCAGTTGAAGCGCTCCGGCTGCGCTCAATGGTTGCGTGTTCTGATCGAATCCGACAAGCAGTCCATATTGGCGCACGATGGTCTGGAAGAAGGCGTCATACGTGAAAATGGCCGGCTTGAGGAATGCCCGATCAGACACCGTGGCGGTCGTAGAGCCCGCCATATCACCGGCCACTGCGGCGGAGACGCGTTCCAGCAGTTCGCCTGCGGCCTTGCGTGTGAAGGTCAGGCCCAGGATGCGTTCAGGTGCCACACCTCGATTGATAAGCGCGATGATGCGTTGGGTCATCGTAAAGGTTTTGCCGGAACCGGCACCGGCAACCACCAATACGTCAGCATCGACTGGCGCATCGATGATGGCGGCCTGTTCCGCACTGGGAGTGAACGTGCTCATGCTTGCCTCGTTTCGAAAATCGTGTCGATCTGGCCTGCACAGGCAGGGCAGACGTTCTTCATACGGCAGAATCCGATATGGGTGTCTTGCGGATGGGCCTCGATGATGGCTGATCTGCTGGCCGCCGCGGCATAGAATACGCGGGCGATCATGGTCAGCGACCATAACGTCTGCGTACCGGCGAGCGCGGCGAATTGCGCCCACGCTTCGGCACTCACACCTTCGGGAGGAGTAGCCGGATCTATGGCGGGTATGTCGAAGAAACGGTTGGGGTCTTTATACCAGTATCGGGGCGTGAACGGTTCGGCATTCAACGAGCCATCAGTGAACAGCGGCGGCTGGAAGGCACCTTCCGGAGCGTAGCTTCTGGCTGGTGCCGCATTCTGCCCGACATGGAATAGCACGCTTTGGCTGATATGCGGCATTGCGGCAAGTGCCTTGGCACCGCGCGGCCCGTCTTCGGGGAACACGAGGCCAAGCTGATAGCACACGAGCTGCAAATCATTGAAAATCTGTTTGACCGTGGGCGTTCTGCCTGTTTTGTAGTCAATGAGGCGAATGCATTCGCCGCCGTCTGCGAGTACGCGGGTTTCCATACGGTCGATGCGCCCGGACAGTCTCACGGTCAGATGCTCGTCCATGCCTTCCGGCCACCCTCCGACCAGTGCTCCCATCAGACGGACCAGCGTGTTCCGACCGATTGGGTGCAGGCCGGGCACGGCATTGTATGCGTCGAGTATGTCACGCACATCGAATCGTGCGGCAAACTCCCGTTCGCATTCGGCACCGGCCAATGCGCCAATGCTGAAGTTGCTGGAGTTCTTGCCAAGATACGTTTCCGGATCGGCGTCGCTGCGCACAAAGTAATCGGCGATGTTGCGCAGGGTATCCGCCGCGGACTCGTCCTTACGGGTGGCCTCATAGCGGTTCCGGGTGTCGGCTATGGCATTCGGATCAGGACGTTTGCTCTGATAGATGGCATTAAGCCGTGCCGAGACAGCCTCGATGCGACGTTCCGCGCCGGCCGTGGAGTCCAAGCCCAGTGCGGCCAACGCCTGGGCATTGTGGGAAAGATGGTCCAGCCCTTCCTCGCTGCCTTGCTGCGCAACCGCATGGATGAGGGTTCCGAAACTGGTGGCCACGGAGCTGGGGCGAGGACCGGCGAACCGGTTCTCCAGCATCCAGCACACCGGGCACGCCCATAGGCTGTCGACCGCCGATGGAGATAAGGTGACCATGGGCGCGGCCTGCGCATCCGTCTTGCCTTTCCCTGTTTGGATACCGTCAGGCTGTACACCACCAGATGACGCGCTGTCGGATGAGGCACTGTCAGATGAGGTATCGCCAGATGACGCACCGCCAGATGACGCACCGCCAGATGACGCACCGCCAGATGACGCGCTATCCGATTGGGCCGGCGATTCCACAAACGCCCAGCTCTGCGGATTTGCGGCGCGCACACCATGCTCTAACAGGAGTGTCAACGCAATCGCGGCGTCCTTTGCGGCAGCCTGCTGCGGTTGAGCAGTGGCCAGAACCGCGCGGGCGGCGCTGACCAACCCACGTGGGTCGGCGTCCAATCCGGCCAGATCATATTCGGCGAATCCCGCATGTGCCCCCACTGTGGTGAAAGGCGCCTGTTGCCGGTTGCGCGGATAGTATTCCGGCAGATACCCGAAGAGAAAGTCCGAGGGGCTCATGCTGTCGTTCCATACCGCGCTGATCATGATTCGCCGTGCACGGGTCAGCGCGACCAGGAAACTCTTCTTCTCGCCCGACAATACAGCCGCGAACCGCGGATCATGCCCGGTTTTGTCGCTTTCTTCAAGCGCTCCCCTCAGCACGAGCTCGGCAAGGTCTTCACCACCGAACATGGTGTTGCGCCCGGCGAGGTTCGGCCACACGTCTTGCTGGACCACCGGTATCCACGCATATTCCCAGTGGCGTCCGGCCGCGCCTGCCGGCGTAGTCAATGTCACCGCGTCTTCCACCGGTCCTATGTGGGCCAAGGAATCGGCCTGCACTTCCATGCCCCGAACCTGTGCCATGAATGACGTGATGTCTCGACTGGCGGTGGAATCATCGGCGAACTGGAACAGGCGCATTGCCGCGTCCAGCCGGTCATTGGCCGTACGCCCCTCTGCCGTGTTGAATAATGCCGCACGCTGCCAGACCGGTGCCAGACCGGTGGCGTTCCACGCAACAGACAGCGCATAGCGCGGCTGTACGCGCTGGCTTGCCGGCAGCCGCTCCAAGCCGGAAGCAACGCTGCCCACCAGATGCCACAGGTTCGCAAAAGCGCGGGCCTGAGGGTCGTTGCCGAGCACCGCGTGGATGGATGCGAGCGCAGCCTGCGCCGGAGCGGCGGCATCATCAATGGCAAGCATCACGTACAGCGCGTCAACGCCAAAGGCCAAGTCATCGCCGGACGGTTCACCGAGTATTTCGACAGACACTGGCAACGAAGTCACTGACGACGAAACCGCTGACGTCGAAACCGCTGACGAGGATGTTTCACGACCTGTTTCACGCCGTGTTTCATGGTATGTTTCACGCAATGTTTCCCATGCCGTCGTCAGAGAGGTCAGCATGGCATCATCCGTGGCGAGATGCGCCAGCGACTCCAACGACCCCATGGCCGATTCGATCGGCGCAAGCCTTGCGGGACGCCCCTGACCGGGTTTGGCCCCGGCACTCACCAACGGGCCGTTCATCAACGTGGCCACTCTAGTCCTTATATATGCCGCGCAGGAAGCCAACGTCATCTGGCATTCCGCCATCCCCTCGGCACGCAATCGGGCAAGCTCCACAAGCGCGAACAATCCCTGCACGAAAGTCTCGTCCTTCAAAGGACGGGTGACCGACGAATACCGCACCGGTACACCATCTCGGCGCAGTCGTTCGCCGAACAGCCGCACGGCGGCATTGTCGTGGGTGATGACCGCCATGTCGTTCCACCGAATATGCCGGTCAAGATGCGCCCGCTTGATGCGCCAGACCACATCATCCAGCTCCTCACGTGAGGATCGGTACAGGCCGGCGGTCACCGTGCCGTCCGCCTGATAATTCGCTGCATCGACTCCGCCCAGTATGGCGGTCAGCTTGCCGGGACGCTCGGCCGGAGGCAGCGGCTCGTCTTCCGGCGAGGGAATCGACAGCGAAATACGAGACGCGATCACATCAGCCATCGTCATGTGCGACTGATCAGCGACGGCACTACCGCCAACCAGCTGTTCTTCCTTGGCCTTCAGCCGCCCTTCCACGGCACGGCGCATCAGATATTCCGGATACGATCCGCGGAAGGTCTGCACCGATTCATCCGGGTTGCCGACCAGCACCAACTTGACGCCGGCATTCCCCAACTCCTCCAAGAAGCGCATGCCGGCCAGCGTGGTGTCTTGAACATCATCCACAACCAGCAGCCGGGGCAAGCCCAACGCCTCCACACACATAGGCCGGTCGGAATCATCCGCGTGATCGGCGGCGAATGCCTCACGCACCACACGAGCGCCTGCCACCAGCAAATACGAGGCATCCAAACGGTATTGCCCCGGATATACCGCGCTTTGGGCTGCAATATATTCACGGCGCAACGCGAAAGCCAAACGCCATTGCACCGACAATCGCGCGTCCTCCGTCACGGCGTCCAAGAGACGTGGCTCTTCGTGAACGCCTACACCGAGCTCATCCAATCGGGCCAGCATATCGCGCAACTGGCTGATAAACGCATCTGAAATACCTCGCGTGAACCTATCCGCGCTGGTCGAGCCGCCTGCCGACGTCGGAGACGGCGAATCCGACCCTTGTTGCGAGAGGCTTGATTGTGCGGAAGCGGCCGAGCCGGGCATCTCGCCGGCACCGGCATCGCGTATGAGTCTCGCCCAGTCATCCTGGGCAAAGTAGACGCGCAGCAAATCACAGGTGCCGCAATCATCTCCCGCTACGGCATGGCGCAGATGCACGGCCATGACTTGACGCAGCAAAGCATCCTGTTCCGCACCGTTCAGCAATCGAGGCGACGGCAATCCAGTTCCCTCGCGCGAAGCCGATATGGCCCGGAATGCCACGGCACCCAGCGTGGTGACCGGCCTGGCCTGCACGGAAAACCCGAGCTCACGAATCACCCGATTGCCCAATGCGTCGGCGGCCACACGGCCGGATACGGCCATCACCGCCTGCGTGCCACCGTAGCGGCGCAGCCCCGCCATCAACACCGATAAGGCGAATTCAGTTTTGCCGCTTCCAGGCGTGCCGACAATCAGCCTCGCCGCTCCATCACGGTCGATGCCGTCCAGCACTGTTCCAGGTTCAAGTCTCGTCATCATGGCTCCAGCCTAAACCCGACCGTCACAGAGGGAAAAATTTTACCGAACCCGACGAAGAATCGTACCCTTGACGGTATCCTGTAGAACGAATGCAGGGAGAGCGCATTTTCCAAGGAGGGAGGGAACAGATGGACAACATTCCGATGAGACCGCCGAAGCTGCCCGGATATGATTTCGTCCAGATGTTGGGAAGCGGTGCCACCGCCACGGTGTACCTATATAACCAGCGTATGCCCGCACGCCCGGTGGCGGTAAAGGCCAGCGCCAAAACCCTTGACCCACGGGCCGCTGCCCTGTTCAACCGCGAGGCCAACTTCATGGCCAAGCTGTCATCCCACCCGTACATTCTGCCGGTATATGGTGCCGGCGTCACCTCCGATGGCCATGGCTACATCGTCATCGAATATGCGCCGGGCGGCACCTACAACAGCATCATGAAGGCCCGGTCCATGACCTGCGAGCAGGTACTCGACCTCGGCATCAAGCTGTCAAGCGCGCTGTTCACCGCGCATCGCAGCAATATCATCCATCACGACATCAAGCCCAGCAACATTCTCATCACCTCGCAGGGCTTGCCTGTTCTGGGTGATTTCGGTATCTCCACCGATGTGTATGACCGCACCGAAACCGGATTCTCGCCGCCGTGGGCACCGCCTGAGGTGCTTCAGCATCTGACCAATGGTTCGGAAGCCGCCGACATCTATTCACTGGCGGCCACCCTGTACGCCATGTTCGTCGGCTGCTCGCCATTCCAGCACGATTATCACCCGCGTTCGCAATCGGAACTGATTTCGCTGATCGTCAACCAGCCATTGCCTCGCCTCAACCGCCCCGACGTGCCGGCCGATGTGGAAGCGGTGCTGCGCCGGGCCCTGAACAAGGACCCCGACCAGCGGTACTACTCCGCGTTGGAGTTCGCACGTGCCATGCAGCGTGTGCAATTCGCATATTTCGGGCATGCCACTCCCGTTACCGTGGAAGGGATGCCGGCCTATCCCAAAGACATCGAGCGTCGGCGCCGGGCCACGGACCAGCGAGATCAGATCACCCGTTCGTCACGGCGATGGGTCAAACCGGTGGGTATTACCGTCGGTATACTTGCGGCGATCACCGCAGCGGCACTGATATTCGCCTTCGTGGTCGTTCCCCGCATGGACAGCGCCACCGGATCAGATACCAAACAGGTGGCGACGCCCGGCACCAAGGATGATGACAACAACCGCAATAATCAGGATGACGTGATCACCGATACCGCGAACGCCCAGATTCCTTCCCCGGAGAATCTGAACGGCACCTATGCGGCGGATGGGTCATCCGTGACGTTCACCTGGACGAATCCAGACCCGCAAAGCGGTGATACCTATGCGTGGGCCATAGTGCAGGGCAGCAATACCGACCAGAGCGCGCAAACCGTCACAACGTCAGATCCCACGGTGACCGTCAACGCGCAGGAAGGCTCGCAGACCTGCATTCAGGTGTCCATTGTGCGCAAGAACCGCCAGATGTCCGTCAGCCCCGCCATCGCCTGTGCGGCCAAGCCGCAAGAATGATCCGCTCGCCACTGCCGGGCATGCCACCTTGGCATTGCGTATCGCATCAGACGTGCGCCCAGCAGCGGCGAATTCACCAAATGGACAACAGGAAACGGCAGGTATCGGAACCGTAAAGCGTTGTCATTACACAGCAACCAGAGAAACAGGGGTCAGGGATTCAGATGGCCACATCG